>Ga0209958_1000493_pt1 | contig 68839 bp, 62 predicted proteins | sample ThiBio_inoc_plan_FD_183942 | JGI IMG/M metagenome (GOLD analysis project Ga0209958, IMG submission 183942) | Wastewater bioreactor microbial communities from Cape Town, South Africa - Thiocy_inoc_plan (SPAdes) | ecosystem: Engineered > Bioremediation > Thiocyanate > Unclassified | place: South...
TGAATTGAAAGGTGAAAACTTAAGAAAAAAACGGTAATTTTGTCATTCAATTTTCGTTCTTTGAATCAAGGCCATCAAGAGGGGTCAATATCACCGGAATGAGGGGTCAATATCACCGGAATATCCAATCTAGTTGTAAAAAACATGATTAACCTGATTTGGTAAAACTTTATTTGTAATTTTGATTGGCAATTCATCTCTTAATCCATCTTTACTAGATTCGAAATGTATAATAAAATTTATAATCATAAGGGAACCCAACGGTGGAATTATAATATGATAAATACTGATCTGGCATTTCCCAGCTGCCAATATAATTTGCCCAGCCTTCGCACAAAGGTACGAACCCCACAAAGATACATGGTCGAAACCCCAACTGTTTTGTTGACTTTTTGTTTGTACCGTAAAAGAAAGGGTTTGTATCGGACCCAAAAGAAAGCATTCTAAATGTCTAAATTACAAACACAACACTTTGGTGTTTATTTTAATAGTTGAAAATCTGGCATTTGTTTTTGCCACATTGTATAATAACGAGTGCCTTCTTTAAATAAAGAAACATGAGTTCCTTCTTCAATTAAAATTCCATTTTCTAAAATCGCTATTTTGTCAGCATCGATTACTGTGCTTAAACGGTGAGCAATAAGCAGAATCGTTTTCCCCTGATTTTTTAGAGTTTGAATAACAGATTTAACGTACTGTTCAGAATCAGAGTCCAATGATGAGGTTGCTTCATCAAATATGAATATTTCAGGATTTTTATACATGGCTCTTGCTATGGCAAGCCGTTGTTTTTCCCCTCCTGATAGTGATGTGCCGTTTTCACCGATTTGTGTGGTAAATCCATTTGGCAATTTTTCAACAAATGACATTAATCCTAACTGTTGAACAATGGAAACAATACGCTCCATGTCTGGCTGTAAGTCCCCTATAGCAATATTATCAATAATATTCCCTGAAAACAAACTCAATTGTTGAGGAACAACACTAACCATCGATCTTAGACTATCGCAAGAAAAATTATTAACATCCAAGTCGTTAACGGTAATTTTTCCTGCGTTTAATGTATAAAGTTTTTGCAACAATGATGCTAAGGTGGTTTTACCCGAACCGCTTTCGCCAATGACAGCAGTTAGTTTGCCTTTTGGTATAGTAAATGAAAAATTCTGAAAAACCTCTTTACGAGTTCCATAAGCAAATTTGATATTTTCAAATTTTATATCGCCAATATCTTCTCTCTTTAGTTCAACCTTGCTATCCGTTGCCTCTCGCTCTAAATCCATTATTTCAAACAAACGGTCGGCTGCAATCAGTGCGTTTTGGATCGATTTATTTGCCCCTATTAGGCCGGAAATTGGCCCCATAAAATATCCAATAATCGCATAGAATGCGAGTAACTCACCTGGAGTAATTTCGTTATCAATCACAAAATACGAACCGGACCAAAGGAGTATTATCGTAAAAACTCTACTTATTACTTCCGAAGAATATGTTGAAAACATTGAATTCTCACCTGACTTAAAAACTATTTTCAACAATCCAATAAATCGGACTTCGGTTTTCATATTGCTAAATTCCTCAATACCAAACTGCTTTATGGTGCGCACAGAGTTCAACGATTCCACCAACTGGCTTTCTAATTCGGCTGAATGTTCCATTAATTTACGCTCCTGTTTTTTGTTTAGTTTGTTAGTAACAAAATAAACTACAGAATACAGCGGAACAACTATGAGCATTATCGATGCCAGTTTCCAACTATAAATAAACATTAATGCAAATGAAAACAAAACAACAAACACATTTACAGTCAGCGAAATAGACACATCGTTGATAAAAGCACGAATTTTTACAGCATCGTTTATACGTGAAATTATTTCTCCCACACGCATGGTGTCGAAAAATCGCTGAGGCAGCTTTAGCAAATGTTTGTAATAGCCTAAAATGAGTCGAGTGTCAATTTTCTGTCCTGTTTTAAGCATAAACAGGGTTTGGTATATACCTAACAAAATCTGAAATACAACCATGATAAGCATACTCACACTCAACAAATTAAGTAAATTTGTGTTGCCTGTTATCAATACATTATCTGTAATTTTTTGAATATAAATAGAAGTAGATAAACCTAAAAGAGTATAAAGAATTGCCCCTATTAAACTTTGTACAAGTACGCCTTTATGTGGGGCAAGTAGAAATACAAAACGTTTAAAATTAGAAACTTTTTCGTTTTTAGCAACAAAATCATCATTTGGCATAAGTAGCACCAATACTCCTGTCCAAAGCTTCATGAACTCTTCAATACTCATTGTATGCATCTCGCCATCGGCTGGATCCATATAAGTCAGTTGCTTTTCATTGTACTTATAAAGCACCACGTAATGATGGAGTTGCACTTTATTTCGTTCTACTACGACATGCGCAATTGTAGGCATTGGAATTTTACCAAGAGAATCTTGATTTCCTCTCACACCTTTAGCTGAGAAACGCAATTGTTCGGCAGCTTTAATCATGCCAAGCACATTTGTTCCTTTGGTATCAGTGCCTGCAATCTGACGAATACGTGCCACAGACATCTCCAATTTATAATGCGAAGCAACCGAAGCAAGACATGCAGCACCACAATCGGTAATATCGTGTTGTTTTACTTTAATACTCACTGTTTTTCTGCTAATAATTTAGGATTAAGCCAATTGTCGACTTTGTCGAAAAGCAGTTGCCAAAGACTTCGTCTATTTAATTGAAAACGAGCCGTAAAAGTCAGTCCTTTTTGGATATTTCCCTGATAACCATTTTTCAATTTTAAAGAGCTTTTGCTTAAAGTACAGCGTACTCTGAACATAGGCTTTTGGTCGATAAGTACCACATCACTTAATACTTCTTTTACTTCCCCTTTAACCATCCCCCAATCGCGATAGTTAAAAGCATCGAATTGAAAATTAACTTGTTGGTTTTGTTGGATATAGCCAATATCTGAAGGCGATATGTAACATTCGGCTAATAACGCGTCGCTGGATGAAATATAGGCCAAGTTTTGACCTGGTGCAATAAAATTACCTTTCTGAAAACCTGCTACCTGAACCAATGTTCCTGTAATAGGAGCCAGAATTATGTATTGACTTTTTTCTTTTTCAAGTTGCTTGATATGGGATGAAAGCTCAATATTTCGCTGATTCAAATTGGCTTGTTCGGCTGTCCAATTTGAATGGTAATCTTGCTCCAATGCATTTAATTGTTTTGAAGCTTTGTCGTACGTATTTTTGGATTGCAAATACTCAAAATCGGATATTACCTTTTGATCTGCCAATGTTTTTTGCGTTGCAAGTTCTTTTTTCAAATAGTCTACATTGATCTCAAGTTCGTTTCTTTTGGCCCGATACCGATAATACTCAGCCCGAAACTTGGGAGTTAGCAACTGATTGTATTGAGCTGACAATAAAAATGTAATATCGGATATAAAAATGTGATTTTCTTGCATTTTATTATGGGCAAGTTTCATTTGTTCATTCAATTTATCGGAGTTCAGAACAATCAGTGTATCGCCTTTTTGTACGGTTTGGTTTTCTTGCATCCGGTACGATACCACTTCACCAAACAAAGCCGACTGAATCATAGTATTCTCGTCAGGCGAACGAATTATACCACGGCTTTGCGAACTGACATCCACATAAACTATTGGTAATGATATAAAAATAAGCGCATTCATTATAAGGATTATACCATAAATGATTTTACTCTTTGTATTGATCTGAGCATGATAACACTCGACAGTATTTTCAATAATTTCAGGAGGGAAGAGTTGAGGCATAAGTTTATTCAAATATTTAATCCCCTATAAAAACTGTAAGCACAAACAAAATAAAATTATATATTGAATGAATGAAGGTGGTGTATAAAAACGGATTTTGTTTCCTACGAAAGAATATAAAGCAGCTGAATGACCAGATTAATCCATAAAAAAAAGCAATCAACATATATTGTATTGATTTAAAATGCATTAAACCAAACAATACAGATGAAACAATTATTGTATAAAAAAATACATTTGTCTTCTTTTTATAAAAATATGAAGTCAGCTTTAAAGGCATATATTGAAAAATGAAAGTCTCACAAAACGGAGCTAACAATACAATTAGCAAAAAATCTAAAAAACCGGTATCATACGTATTAAAACTTTCGTCTGTGTTAACATTAAACAACATAAATAATATAACGAAAAAAATATTCACAACAAGAGTGCTGCCGATTGCATACAAAATAATTTTAAATGTATGACTTTTGTATAGATAGGAATATATTTTAATCATTTATTTTAATTTGAATGAAAAAATAATCCTAAAATGTTACGACTACAACTTTTAGGATTATTTTCATTGACAAAACTACCATTGACAGTTGGGATTAGATACAATTCATCAGTGTTTCATTCGCGGCAGAACTTCCACTTGTAACAAAATCTTTTACAATCCCTACGGCATATCCAACTCCATATCCAACTACTTGTCCAGCGGATTTGACAGCATTAACAAATTCAGAAAGTATTCCACCTCCCTGAATACGTATCATCTCATCGTAACTTAATTCAATGAGTAAGTCCTCATATCTTTCATTCATGATTGTCTGTATTTTTTAAATGTGTTATTTTTTTTGCTGATCTTTATAACCTTGTTGAGCCCCTGCAGAGAAACCCTCAACAAATGCTTCAGCAATCTCGACTACTCCTAGAAATTCAAGAAATTTGACAATAGATTTATAGACAGAGCCACCATAAGTTTCTCTCAGTTCCTCTACATTCATTTCCTGAACGCCATACGTGTTTACATCAAAGTTTTTCATTTTCTTTTTTAGTAAAATGTAAATCTATTTTTGCCACAACTTAAAGCCTGTGAGCTGACTCTTATATTTGCAAATATGGCGCAAATATAAAACTCCTTCCGTTCATATGTTTAGACGGAAGCATGCAAGCTACAAAACTATCATTAATTTTACCTAAATTATATTTACTTTCAGCAACTTAAAATTCAACGTCAAGTTTCAAGTTCTTTGTTAGTATTTTTATTTTGTGATTCTCGGTATAATTTTCATGAATGGCGCCAAAAGCTCCTTATCCTTTTTTAATATAGTAAATAACATCTTAGATTTTAATTCCAAATCTCCGAATACCAAAGTTATTGAAAAGATCGTACAATTCAAACATTTACAACTGTTTAATCTATTAATGAAAATTGAAGATAAAACATAGTGAACAGAACCGCCTGCCTCGGGGATAATTCCTTCCTAATCTTAGACAACAAGTCGCATTAAAACATAGTACTGATTTTGTTGTCATAAAGAAAAGGAAAACTTACGGTGCAGGTTTAAAACGAAAGTAGTTTTAGAGCTACTTCAAGAAAACAAAACTGTCCAGGAGATTACCAAACACATAAACTAAAGTAATTGTTCCAAAAACACAGACAAGTTTACCATAAAATGGATAAATGTAACCAGCCAAAAACTTTTATTCAAATTCTTAATATGAATTAGAAAGGCATACATAAAAACAAAACCAATAAGGCTTGTTTGGATCATATAAATAAGACTATAAGTATGAGCTAAACCAAAAACTATCCCTGACACAATACAGATTAATAACGTCTGATTTTTCAAAAATGATAATTTTGATAAAATATAATAAATAAATTGTTGATATATCAAAGTTTCCAATAAAGGTGCGATTATTAATCCCTTAACTATCATTCCAAGAATTCCTCGATTAGTCAATGAAGGAGGTTCTGAAAACACAAAGTCACCAATATTGAAAATCTCTGTAAAAGCAAAAAACAGAGCATTAATAAAAAGAATCAAACAATAGAAAATGGCTATAAAAATTACTACATTCTGTTTTCGAAAAAAATCACTCAGCATAAATAATCATAAAAAAGAGACACAAGATAAGTATACAAGCATCTCTTTCGTTACAAAAAAATTGGGAATTATTTGAATGGCATATCAGTGCAAAGTTTTCCACCTTCTCGCTTGACTTGGTTGCTAGCTTCTATAGCTTCTGGAATATTATCAACTAACTTTCCAACAACATAGTCCACAACCCACTTCCAAATACCATTTCCTCCATTAGTTTCCTTTTTCTCTTCTCCATTCATTTCCTGAACGCCATATTTGTTAACATCAAAGTTTTTCATTTTCTTTTTTAGTAAAATGTAAATCTATTTTTGCCACAACTTAAAGCCTGTGAACTGACTCTTATATTTGCAAATATGGCGCAAATATAAAACTCCTTCCGTTCATATGTTTAGACGGAAGCTTGTAAGCCACAAAACCACCATCAATCTTACTTAAATCATGTTCACTTTCTATAATTTCAAGTTCAAAGTCAAGTTTCATGTTCACTTTTTTAGTATAAATGAAACTTTTCTTTTTTCTCGAATAAGTAATTGGCAGATTATTTTTCTTCAAATCGTCAAGTAGCAAATACAAACTTGCTCGGCTAATACTAAGTTTCTTGGCTAGTCTTTCCGGCGTGTCTGTTCTCTCCTCTGATATAAGTTCATGTAGGAGTTGTAATAATTTAATTGTTCTGGTAAACGTCATAATTTCAGGTTCTTTTTTAGTGTTTTTATTTTTTGACTCTCGGTATAGTTGTAATGAATGGCGCAAAAGGCTCTTTGTCCTTTCTTAATATGACATATAACATCCTAGCTTATAATTTCAAATGCCAAAGTTATTGAAAAAATCGTAAATTTCAAACACATTTACTACCATTTCATCTATTAACGACAATTGAGAATAAAACATGTTGAACGGAACCGATTGCCTGGGGAAAGAGTAAGCCCCCGATAAACTGGTAGAAGTTTGAATTAGTGAAAAACATAAATCAAGTTGTGACTTTCGATTACACATGGACATAAATCCGAAGTGCGGATTTTACAAAAGCTTCTCGGCATACACAATATATCCCTCATTGTCATTGTCGGTGTAGGCATTAGTCATTCCTGAAATAAATTTGAAATTTTTCATGTTCATTGATGCCGTCATTGCTTTTGCATGTAATACAAAAAATTTCCAGCATTTCCAGCAAAAATTTTAACACTAACACCATCACTCGGAAAAACCTGGTTTAATTCAGGACCTTTTCCCATTTTTCTGTTGATGCACTATAAATGTATCTGGTTTCTTGTGATGGAACATCTACCATAAAGCCATTTGCTTTTGTGCGAGCACTATTAAGAGTAGATACTAATTTCTTAGCTGCAAATTTTTATATCATTTTTTGCAGGTCAGCATATGAGAAACCTTTTTCACCACTGAATGGAATCACAATTGTTAGCGCATCATTACCAACAGCTAAAGGTGTTTTAGAGAAATCAACACTTGTAACATATTCAGTGTATTTTGCGCTTTTAACAGTACTAAGATTTGTTGGTTTCTGCCATTTCTCCAGACCTGGCATTTTAACTTTAAAAATCATGTCTTTCCAACCAATTGTCATTCCATTATCCCATGATTTAACCTGTACCCACGTTTTGAATCAAGTTTCATTATGTTGGACTTTTGAAGAAAAACCAGATTTTTTGTAAACGATATAATCAAAATCATATAGTTTTGCACCTAATCTACGCCTGCTTTTAATTGTTTCATAGTGCCATTTATCTTCACCAAATAATGCAACTCTCCATTTGCCAACCACGGTGTGACGTGCTGCGCTTTTTACAGGAAAATTATCAATGTTGGGGGTTGCCGATGTTGCCAGAACGCGCCCAAAGTGTTTTTCGTGTCTTGTCCGTAATTGCCATTTCTATTTTATTACTTCATTTTCAAGTTTTTGCTGTCCCATTAGCATTGCAGGTAACGGGGAGCGCTATGTGACACCCGACAGGGTGCACATAGTGCGTGTTACCAAACGTGCATTGACGCTTATATTTATTGAAGAATCATTTTAACAGTATAATTTTGATTGTTGGTTGTAAGCAGATGAATAAAATAGATGCCTGGCTTTATATCAGTGTTGTTAATTACTTCTTCCGTTTTTCCTTGCAGATTAATTGTCTTAACGCATTTTCCGAGCATATCAGTTATCATTATGGTAGAATGCACATCATAGTCGGAAGTTTCCCATCTAATACTGCCAGATCCGGCAATCGGATTTGGAGACACTGTAATAGAAGGTCCTTTTATAGGATTATTTACTCCGTCGATTACAGGATCAGATTTATCCGTCGAATTACAATCGTTGAATTCCGGATTTTTATACACAGTTTCACCATCCAGGCTAAAACACACAAAACGCCATTCCTGATTGCATCCTATACAAGTGGGGATAGGAGTAATGGATCCGAATAAACCTTCTTTCACACTACCAATACCTTCAATGATGTAGTCAAAACTATCTGTCACAGTCATAAAAGGACCTGGGATTTGATATCTTTTCCTGTATTCGTTACCTACCTTTACTGAATCCATTCCGGTTATAACATATTTTAAATGCTCGCTTATCCAAACAGTATCTCCAACCTCTTTATTGAAATCATACAATAGAATCTCTCTGTTATCGTAATTATGTAAAATTCCCATTTTTTCAATATACGAGTAACCTACATAATAAATTTTTTTGTCTTGCTCACGAATTCCTCCTATTCCATTATAAATTGGGTTAGATAGAGTACCTGTATTCCGTACAACTTTACAGTATATCGTCTCATTGATTATAGTATCCCCCTGTAATGAATATTGCAGCAATGAGGTATCCATCGGCGAAAAGTTCCATCGTGAAGCATAAAACACATTCCATTGGGCGTTTTCCGTAGGGAAGGGGACATATTTCTGAGCTGCAAGGCTGACAGCAACTGTCAGTATCCAATATAAGATTATTTTTTTCATTTCAGTTTTTTTTTAGATTATTTGATTTCAAATTGCGCTCCTGCCTGAACTTCAAAACTACCGTTAATAGTAGTTTCACCATCGGCATCGATTATTACATTTGCTCCTGATTGGATAGTTACCGGTCCCGATGCTTTATCGTCAGTTACGTTCCCATTTTTTGAGACTGTAGCGCTTGTAAATCGTTGAGGCGTTGCTGTCCACATTTGTATTTCGGGACAACCAATTAAATTGTGGGAATAGTACAAATCTACATAACTCTGATTATACCTGGATATACATTCTGCAACTCCAATATGCGAATGAAAATCATCGGTATAAATAAGAGTTCCAAATTGTTTATGCATAAGATATAACAAACCAACTAAACCATATCTGGTATTTCCTAAAAAAGCGACTCCTCCCGTTTGTGGCAAAATGGTAAAAACTTCACCACAATTGCGTGCTCCACTGTTTCCAATATTACTTGTAATATCAAAAGGAGTTACAGTGCAACTATTGGAATACAATATTGACGGAGAATCATGATTTGTCAGATTATCAAGTCCATTATTACTTTCCGGTTGTACATCATGGAAACCATTTGCATCTTCCGCATCAAGTTTCCAGTAAGGTTTGTCGTTTAGCCCACTGGCCATAGTTGCTATTCCACTCCTCTTTCCACCTGTACCGCCATGGCAAAACCACCCGAACAACCCATAAAGGTTATTCATTTCATTTATAACATCAGCTCCCTTGGTAGTCCCTGGCGTTGAACCGGAATAACCATTTGTATCGTAAGTTGGACTTGCCGAAGGCATTTCATTCCATATTACATAATTAGTGCTAAAACCGGGAAAATTTGTTTTTACTTTTCCAGCCTCTTGCCCGATTTGCAATTGGTCTGACTGGATAGAAAAAGCTTTTAAGAAATAGCTACAATCTCCATTTCCGGGATTTTGCTCATAAAGCAATACCTTTCGCGACCAGTTTATTATGTCCGTAGTATCCGAGCAGATAAGTCGTCATACATAAAAATATCAGGTATCACTTTGGGATTATTATTATTTGACCAATTTGCATGTAAATCTGAGAAGTATGCATCTGTTGGGAAGTTAGTATTAGCATAATTCTTAAATTGAACCGGCACATTCGTATTATAGTCCCCAGCTATCAACGTCCATGTTGTCGAGCCATTCGTATGGGCATCTTTTAAATATTGTCTTACCTTGCCCGGATTATCATTTATGACAGGGTTACTTATGTTATCTCCTGTATAATTACTGTATATGTCATTGGTAGTAACAATACCGATATCAATACCTTTCTGTTTTTTCCAGTTTACAAAATCGGTAAATCCGTTTACAAGAGAGGCGTCCGTTATAATTACATATTCATAATACGGAAGCGTCGTAGTTGCTGCAACTGGCGAACGAATGTTTGTGTTTAAATTATAATTAGTCATTTTCTGTATTTTAATGAATCAATAAGTACATAAGTTGCTCCTATTAGATTTACTATTATTATGATTGTAAATGAATATAATTTTACAGAAATTGGAACTAGAAAATAAATTATGAAAGACGAAATATAACAAATTAGAAAAGTGATTGCATATTTCAATAGATTTTTTTTCTGCTTTCAATTTCCCCTTTATTTCTAAAATAATTTGCAATAACTAAACCTGTTGTAACAAAAGGTATACCTATTGATAATGAAAACAAATAGGTGTTGTCATATATTTTAGAAGTAACAAACAATATTATTGAAAACAAATAAAGAAAAATATATAAATACTTCATATCTTAACATTTAACCTACATGAATATAGCCAAACATATGAATGTTTTCTATAATTACATTAACTACAAATCCATGTCTGTAAAACTAGTCAACCAGCAGCTACAACAAACAATAGATTTTAGCACATATAGTTATACTAGAAAAACAGGGAGTGGTATTTGCTATCATCAATCATCATTTCATAGTCCATCACAGCGCAAATATACAAATATACCTTTATAAAAAACAACAAAATATAAAAATATTTTCACCCAACCCTACTTAATAAACTAATTAACTAAAAACCAGCCAACTACAATTAATCAAGAGCAAAAACATCCGCTTGCGAATTGTTTTACCGCAAATCTCCCCGTGACGCATTTACCTAATCAGAAAATGCGACACCGGTGTCGCTCAACCTGTATTAATAAGACTCAAGATTCAATTCCAACTGCTTATCATCATCTGCTTGTTTCGTTTCTTCAGATTGAAACAAACCTTTCAATCTGAGTTCGATGCTTAAAACAGCGTTAGGTATTTAGAATTAATCACCTGAGTTCGATTAATAATTATTCAAAAAAATGTATCTTTGTGCCCATGTATAATTTTTTACACGTAAATAATATGAAGAAAATTTTTGTACTTATGATGACGATAGCGACCCTCGTCAGTTGTAGCGAAAAGAATCCGTTTTATTCGGAATTTCCCAACGAATATGGCATTCCGCCCTTCGAGGACATCAAAACCGAGCATTATATGCCGGCTTTTAAAGAAGGTATCAAACAACAGCAGGCCGAATACGATGCTATTGCCAACACTACCGAAGCGCCCACCTTTGCCAACACCATCGAGGCTCTCGAGTTCAGCGGCGAATTGCTGAATCGCGTGTCGTCGGTTTTCTTCAATCTTTACTCGGCCGAAACCAACGATTCGCTTTCCTCGATTGCCAATCAGGTTTCACCCCTCCTCTCGGAACACGGCGATAATCTTTACCTGAACGATAAAATTTTCCAACGGGTGAAAACCTTGTACAACCAGCGCGCCGGACTGGGACTGAATGCCGAACAGACCCGTATTCTCGAAAAATATTACAAAAACTTTGTTCGTAGCGGAGCCGACCTGAGCGAAGAGGCCAAAGCAAAACTGCGTGAAATCAACAAGGAACTGAGTATGGCTCAGCTTACTTTCGGCCAGAACCTGCTGAACGACAACAACGCGTTCCAGAAATTCGTGACCGACGAGTCGCAGCTGGCCGGCCTGCCCGAAAGTGTGAAACAAGCTGCCGCCGCTGCTGCCAAGGAAGCCGGGAAAGATGGTCAATGGCTGTTTACCACTTCGAAAGCCAGTTTTATCCCTGTGCTTCAGTATGGCGACAACCGTGAACTTCGCAAGGAGTTGTTGCTGGCTTATGCCAACCGTGGCAACAACGGCGATGCCAACGATAACAACGCCATTATCAAAAAAATCATGGAGCTGCGCATTCAGCGTGCCAAGCTGATGGGTTATGCCACTCCGGCCGATTTTATTCTCGACAATACCATGGCCAAGACATCGGCCAAGGTGATGGAGTTTCTGCAATCGGTATGGCAACCGGCATTGAATCAGGCAAAAATCGAACGTGCCGAACTTCAGGGACTGATGAATCTCGAAGGCAAGGGCGAGAAACTCGAAGCCTGGGACTGGTGGTATTATGCCGAAAAACTGCGCAAAGCAAAATATGATCTGGATGAAGAGGCTCTTCGTCCGTATTTCAAAATGGAAAACGTACGCCAGGGGGCCTTCGACCTTGCCGGTAAACTGTGGGGACTTCAGTTTAAGAAACTGGACAAAACGCCTCAATACCATGCCGACATGGAAGCTTTTGAAGTTACCAATGCCGACGGTTCGCTCGTAGGCGTGCTTATTACCGACTATTTCCCTCGTCCGGGCAAACGTGCCGGAGCCTGGATGAACAACTATACGGAACAGTTTATTAAAAATGGTAAAAACCAGCGTCCGGTGATCGTGAACGTAGGTAATTTTACCAAACCGACCGCCGATAAACCTTCGCTGATGAACATGGACGAAGTGGAAACGCTTTTCCACGAGTTTGGACACGGCTTGCACGGTTTACTGTCGCAAACCACCTATACCGGTCTTTCGGGAACCAATGTGGTACGCGACTTCGTCGAATTGCCGTCGCAAATCATGGAGAACTGGTGCTTCGAGCCTCAGGTGATTAAAACCTATGCTAAACATTACGAAACAGGTGAGGTGATGCCCGACGAACTGATCGAAAAGATTCAGAAAGCCGGTACTTTCAACCAGGGTTTTGTAATGGTTGAACTGCTTTCGGCTGCCATCCTGGATATGAATTACCACATGCTGACGAATGCCGACGATCTCAACGCCGAAGCCTTCGAAAAGGCTTCGATGGAACGTATGGGAATGATCCCTGAAATCATCGTTCGTTACCGCAGCACCAACTTCAACCATATTTTTGCCGGTGGATATGCTGCCGGTTACTACAGTTACACCTGGGCCGAGGTGCTCGATGCCGATGCTTACCAGGCCTTCGTCGAAACGGGCGATATCTACAATCAGGCTGTAGCAAAGGCCTTCCGTCAAAACGTACTGGAGAAAGGCGATTCGGAAGAGGCCATGCAACTGTACCTGAAGTTCCGCGGCAAAGAACCCAATCCTCAGGCACTTTTGGTAAAACGAGGTTTCGCAACTAACTAACAACAGCTTCCAGAAGTGCGGATACGCCCATCCGCACTTCTTTTTTTATTTTTAGTATCGTATGAAAGCGTTTTCGCTATCTCCGTTTATCAAACCCGGAATTGCCACCTTGCTCCTGATGCTCGTGGGGTACCTGGGCATTTGGACCTCGAATGTGGTTTTGCTACCCGAATTCGACGAGTCATTCACCAACCTGCGCGATACCCAATGGCCAATCGCCTATCATATTTCCGCACTGCTTGCTTTGATAGCCACCAACTCCGTTTTACTCCGGCGGTTTGTTCTGCATTTCGCTATTATTCGGATAAAAAGCTTTTTGCCCGTATTGTTTTACCTTACTTTTACGGTAGTATGGACGGGCCTGCGTACCGACGTCCTCCCGCATTTCTTTCTAACCGTATTCTTGCTCAGCCTCGAATTGCTTTTCGGAATGTACCGCAACCGGAAGGCTGTGGAGGCCGCTTTCCTGAGCAGCCTTGTTATAGCGGCGGTATCGCTTTTCAATCCCTTGTTTCTTCTCCTTATCCCCATGGTATGGATCGGAATGATCATAACGAACGCTCTTTCGCTCAGGGTATGGCTGGCCGGCATCACAGGCATCGCAACCCCCTGGATTTTTTATAATGCCTGGTATTGGTTCCGGGGAGTGGAAACAGAATTCTCGGCTCTGTTTATTGAAAAAACCATCTTCGTCACCGGTATTCCACAGCTTCACTGGACTTTTTTGGTATATGCCGCTGCAATGGCTGCCATGGGAATCGTCGCTCTCATCGGTCTTTACAGCCGGCTATTGGAAGATTCGATTCAAACCCGGAAATACATCCATGTACTGGTAGTCACCACCTTTTATACACTGATTGCAGCTGTTATTTATGGTACATCGGCCCATCTGTTTCTTCCCATACTCGCCTTTCTGATGGCGGTGCTTATTGCCCATCCGTTGAGTTTACGCCGGTCCATGGTATACTCCGTGATTTTTATACTCTTCTTTCTCCTGAACATCGTTTTTTTAATCGTCCAATACATTCAAATATTACAATAAATGAGCGGTTTAGCAGGATTAGGTTACCTCGGATTATTCATCGCCTCGTTCCTGGCGGCTACGGTAGTGCCGTTTAGTTCCGAAGTCGTATTCTCGGGAATGATGATGGGAGGCCTCGATCCCTGGAAATTGGTGGCGGTAGCTACGTTGGGAAACTGGTTGGGAGGAATGACCTGTTACTACATCGGCTTACTGGGTAAACTCGAATGGATCGAGAAATACTTAAAAGTCAGCCGCGAGAAGCTCGATAAATTCACAGCTATCTTACATAAGTACGGCGATTGGTTTGCCTTTTTCTCTTTTTTACCCGGGGTGGGCGATGCCATTGCAGTGGCCTCGGGTTTTTTCAGATGTCGTCTCTGGATAGTTGCTATTTCGATGCTTTTAGGTAAATTTGTCCGCTATATAGTATGGATGTATGTTCACGGTATGATTTTTTGATGGTGGAAAGGCGGATGAAGAAGGTATTTTTGTTGTTGGGTGTATTGATGGTGAGTGGCTTAGGAGCGGATCCGGAAGCACAGAATATTGTGCCGAAATGGGTTCAGTCGGGGTTCTACGCGTCCGGCAAGCGAACCATCGATGTGCTGGTGATTCATTCGACTTACAATGCTTCGGGGGGCGACAAGTACCACCTGAGTGCAATTCTGAAACAATTCCAACGTTACCGCGTTGCGGCCCACTACCTCATCGACCGGCAGGGCACCATTTTCCAACTGGTGCGCGACTCCGACATCGCCAAACATGCAGGGCGAAGCGCCCTCCCCGATGGCACCGGCAATATCAATTCCCGGTCGATCGGGATTGAACTGATGAACGACACGACCGATCAACCCACCGAACTGCAGTACCAAGCGCTCACCGAGCTTATCGCCGGCCTTTCGGCGCGCTATCCCATCCGTCACCTGGTGAGGCATAGCGATATTGCACCCCATCGCAAAACCGATCCCTGGAACACCGATTGGGAAGGTATCCGGAAGCGGCTGATTCCCTATGGTCTTACTTTTTAATGCCGGCCCTATGAAAGCAGCTAACATAGTAGTATTCATTGTACTCATCGTACTTCAGGCGCCCGCTTCGGCACAGCGTTCCAAAACACCTTCGCTCGAAAAAAGGCTCGGCGATTCGATTACCGTCATTGCACGTCGATACATGTTTTCAGACACCATACGGCGCGTACGGATCCTACCCGACAAGCTCGCTAAAAAAGTAGTGGTTACCGCCAACGACGATTTCGGGCATATCCCGTTCCGACCCGAAAATGTGCGGCAAATTTATGCACTGCTGAATCGCCATCTGGCAGCCTCGTATCCCGGCTACGAAATCGTTGCCACGGCCTACGACAGAGACATCCGGAGTTTAATTCCCAATTATTTACGTTCCCGCCCGGACAGTATGCGGTTCTATGCACAGCCTTCGTTGCCGGTGCCCGTAGTAACGCCGCTCGACCGGCAGTTCGCCATTCAACACGGACTGCACAACCGGAATATTGCCATCTGGAACAGTCATGGTTTACACAACCTGAACAACGATACGGTGTGGGGCTGGCAACGTCCCAATCTGTTTCAAACCGTCGAGGATTTACTGACAAGCTCGTTTGTACTTCCCTATCTGGCTCCGATGCTCGAAAATGCCGGGGCTCAGGTATATATCCCCAGAGAGCGCGACATCAACCCCCGGGAAGTGATTATCGACAACGATGTGCCCGGAAGTTCGCGATACCGTGAATACAACGACCGGTATTCGTGGAAGCAGGCTACTCCGGGATTTTCGAACTATAAGTCGTGGTATGCCTTTGCCGAGAATCCCTTCGATTCGGGTACGTATGTCGTAAACACCACGCTTTCCGATCCGTACGAAACAAGCCGGGTGGAATGGACGCCGGATATTCCCGAAGACGGCGAATATGCGGTATATATTTCGTATCGTTCGCTGCCCAACAGTACCGAAGATGCCCGCTATACCATTCACCATGCCGGAGGGAGCACCCGTTTCTCGGTAAATCAAAGAGTAAATGGCAAAACCTGGCTGTACCTGGGGCATTTCCGGTTTCACAAAGGCCGCAAAACACAGGGTAAAGTGGTGCTCACCAATTATAGTACGAAAGCGGGTCGACTGGTAACGGCCGATGCTGTGAAAATTGGAGGCGGAATGGGTAGCATTACGGGTATCAGGCCTTTCCGGTTTTCGGAAGGCAAACAGGTTCCTGCCGTGAGCGGGTATCCGCGTTTTGCCGAAGGCGCCCGGTACTGGCTTCAGTGGTCGGGAGCTCCCGACTCGGTGTACAGCCGCACCCGGAACACCAATCACTATTCCGACGATTTTCAATCGCGGGGCTATTGGGTCAATTACCTGCGCGAAGGGCTCGGAGTGCCTGTCGATCTTGCTTTTGCATTCCATACCGATGCCGGCATCCGTCCCAACGATTCCATCCTGGGAACCCTGGGTATTTGTACCGTTAACAACAACCAGGGCGATACCCTGTACCGGAACGGCATTTCGCGATGGGCGGCCCGCGACATGGTCGATCTGATTCAGACTGAAATTGTAACCGACATACAGCAAACGTTCCGGAGCGACTGGACGCGGCGTGGCATCTGGAACCGTTCGTACAGCGAATCCCGCGTCCCCGACGTACCCACCATGTTGCTCGAATTGCTTTCGCACCAGAATTTCGAGGACATGAAATACGCCCTCGACCCCCGCTTTCGATTCACGGTGAGCCGGGCCATCTACAAAGGCATGCTGAAACATTTCTCGGCTACGTACAACCAGCCCTATGTGGTACAGCCACTGCCGGTGCAACGCTTCAGCTCCCGGTTTGTCGGCCGGAACAAAGTGCTGCTGAAATGGAAAGCCACTGTCGATCCGCTCGAAGAAACTGCTCAGCCGGTTGCCTACAAAGTATATACACGCACCGAAAACGGAGGATTCAACAATGGCGTTCTGGTGCAGGCCGATAGTATTATTGTGCCTGTTCAACCGGGCACCTTATACAGTTTTAAAGTTACGGCCATCAACAGCGGAGGCGAAAGCTTTCCTTCCGAGATTTTATCGGTCTACCGGGAGCATTTCGAAAAAGGAGAGGTGCTTATCGTAAATGGGTTCACCCGTGTAAGCGGTCCCGAAAATTTCCGGTTGGGCACTATGGCCGGATTTCTCAACGATCGGGATGCCGGCGTGCCTTATCAGTACGATTTGAGTTTTACCGGCCGTCAGCATAATTTTTCGATCAATTCGGTGTATAAAACCCAGAACAATCCTGGTTTCGGAGCCAGCGAACGCACCCACGACGGCAGAGTCGTAAAAGGAAACACCTTCGATTATCCGGCTTTGCACGGACAGTCGGTTCGCGAAGCCGGATATTCCTTCGTGTCGACCGGTGCCGATGCGGTTGGAGCAGGCGATATTTCGTTACTCAGCTATAAAGCAGTGGATTTTATTGGCGGCAAACAAAAACAAACATTATTAGGAAATGTAAAAAAATCGCCGGACTTTCAAACTTTTCCATTAGATTTGCAATCCAAGCTGAGGGAGTATACCCAACGCGGCGGAAACCTGCTGGTAAGCGGTGCATATATAGTTAGCGATATGTACGACGACCCGGGAGGCAAGTTGTTTCTGGAAGAAGTGCTGCATGCAAAACCAGCCGGTTCGGAACACCGGAAATTCGGCACGGTTCGTTACGAAAGCGCTGCTCATACAGGACTAAAGCTGCAAGGACGGCTCGAATATCATATCAGTGCCAACGAAAGCAGTTATTTTGCCGAAGAAGTGGATGTGCTCGAACCTGCCGATCGGAAAGCCTGGGAAGCAGGATGGTACAACGGTGGCGAACAGGCTGCGATTATTGTTTCGCATACGGGTGGTAAAATTATTGTCATGGGTTTTCCTTTTGAAACGATAACCGATACCGAACAGCGCGATAAACTGATGCAACGGTTTTTACAATACATGTTTAAAAAATAAGTATACCATGGCTAAAAAGATTTTTTTTCCTCTTTTTCTCGTTCCGCTACTCCTATCGTGCGGACAGGGAGGTGTGGTACTGCCTTCGGCTACCGGCACGCGCTTTGAGATTTTAATCGTTATGAACGACAACGACTGGAAAGCGCCTTCGGGTCGTGCGGTTGTGGCGCTTTTCAATCAGGATATGCCTGCGCTGCCGCAATCGGAGCCTCTGATGGACATCTCTCAAATTAAGTTCTCGGAGTTCAGCGATCTGTTTAAACCTTCGCGCAATATTTTGCTGGTCGAAGTGAATCCCCGTTTCGAACAGCCCAAAATTGCTTTCGGAAAGAACACATGGTCGACTCCCCAGTCGGTGGTGCGCGTCCAGGCTGCCAACGACTCCGTGATGGAACAGATTTTTAAAACCGACGGGCAACGCATACTCAACTATTTTCTCGATACCGAACGGGAACGAAGTATCGTCATGGGAAAATCCTATTTGAATAAAAAAACAATGGATGAAGTTGAAAAAATGTTTGGCATCCAGATCGATCTGCCTACCGAACTTTCAAAATCGCAAAAAGCAACCGACTTCTATTGGCTTACCAACGACCATGCCCGCATTCGCAAGGATCTGGTCATTTATTCTTATCCCTATACCGACAAACGAATGCTGACAAAAGAATTCCTTATCGCCAGCCGCGATTCGGTTATGAAAGCTAATATTCCCGGCGAATTCGAAGGTTCGTACATGGGTACCGAACTCAAACACGACGATCCGCGGTTTCGCGCCATCAACGTCAACGATACCTATTGTGCCGAGCTAACCGGATTGTGGAGGATGTTCAACGGGGGATCGATGGGAGGACCTTTTTTCAGCCATACACGGGTCGATGAAGTGAATCACAGGGTGATCACCGTCGAAGGTTTCGTATTTGCCCCGGGATCTAAAAAAAGAAACCATATCCGCCAGCTGGAGGCCGTTATTTACACTACCCGCCTTCCACAGGAACGAAATGCATTGAAAGAAGTATCGGTAGTTGCCGGTAAAAAACAATAAACGAAAAAACAGTTATGATTGCCAACAAGCCTGTAATTGCAATAACTCACGGCGATATGAACGGGATCTCGTATGAAGTAATCCTGAAAACCTTTGCCGAACCACGTGTGTACGAAGATTTCATTCCGGTCATCTACGGCTCCTCAAAGGCCGCGGCCTACCACCGTAAACAGCTGGATATCCAGGGCGTAAATCTCAACATCATCAACTCAGTTCAGGAAGCCGGTCCCAAGAAAATCAACCTTATCAACTGTACCGACGACGATATAAAAGTAGACCTGGGCCGATCGACTCCCGAAGCAGGGAAAGCCGCTTTTGCAGCCCTCGAAAAAGTGGTGGAAGATATGAAATCGGGACTTATCGATGCTGTGGTGACAGGACCGATCAATAAAAAAAACATCCAGTCGGAGCAATTTCATTTTCCGGGCCATACCGAATTCTTTGAAGAACACCTGGGCGAAGGTCAGAAATCGCTGATGCTGCTGGTAAATGATGTAATGCGGGTAGCCGTAGTTACCGGGCATATCCCGGTGAAGGATATAGCAGCTACCCTTACTAAAGAGCTGATCATCGAAAAAATAAAGATCCTGAATGCTTCTTTAAAACGGGATTTCACCATCATCCGTCCCCGTATTGCAGTGCTGGGGCTCAACCCTCATGCCGGCGATGAAGGACTAATCGGCACCGAAGAGGAAATGATACGCGCCGCGTTGAAAGAAGCCGAAAAAGAAGGAATCCTGTGTTTTGGCCCCTATCCCGCCGACGGATTCTTTGGCTCCGGCAGCTTTAATCGCTTCGATGGAATCTTAGCCATGTATCACGACCAGGGATTAATTCCGTTCAAAACCGCTTCCATGGATCAGGGCGTCAATTTTACAGCCGGACTACCGGTAATCCGCACATCGCCTGCCCATGGAACCGCCTACGACTTAGCGGGCAAAAACGAAGCTTCGGAAGAATCGTTCCGTCAGGCCGTGTTCATGGCGTTCGATATACTGCGGCATCGGAAGCAAAATGCCGAAATTGCGGCCAATCCGCTTAAAGTGGAAGAAAAAAGAGGCTCGAAAATTGCCTGACACCTGATTGCTGTTTTTAAACCCGATGGCCCCGGATACTTGAACGCATCCGGGGCCATCGGGTTATAAAGCTTGTCGACTATTAATAAGCCGATTCGAACTGACGCAGGAACCGAACGTCATTTTCGGAAAATAACCGTAAATCCTTTACCTGGTACTTCAGGTTGGTAATACGCTCGACTCCCATTCCGAAAGCATAACCACTGTATACATTGGAATCGATGCCACAATTTTCGAGTACATTGGGATCCACCATCCCGCAACCAAGGATTTCGACCCAACCCGTATGTTTGCAGAAAGGGCACCCTTTGCCGCCGCACAAATTACACGAAATATCCATTTCGGCACTGGGCTCGGTAAAGGGAAAATACGACGGACGAAGCCGGATTTGTGTGGAGGGGCCAAACATTTCTTTGGCAAAATACATAAGCGCCTGTTTCAGATCGGCAAACGAAACATCTTTGTCGATATAAAGTCCTTCCACCTGATGAAAAAAGCAGTGCGCCCGGTACGAAATGGCTTCGTTGCGGTATACACGCCCGGGAAAAAGCATGCGGATCGGAGGTTTCTGAACCGACATGATGCGCGACTGAACCGACGAAGTATGCGTACGAAGCACCACATCGGGATTTTGTTCAATGAAGAACGTATCCTGCATATCGCGCGCCGGATGTTCGGGAGCAAAATTTAATGCGCCAAACACATGCCAGTCGTCCTCGATTTCCGGACCTTCGGCAATAGTAAACCCAATACGAGCAAAAATATCAATGATCTCGTTTTTGACAAGGGTTAAGGGATGGCGGGTACCCAGTGCTACCGGTTCGGCTGTACGGGTGAGGTCGAGCTGTTCGCTCGAGGCGCCAGCGGCACCGATTTCTTCTTTCAGCGCAGCAATCCTGTCCTGAGCCTTGGTTTTCAAATCGTTGAGCAACTGGCCCACTTCCCGTTTCAGTTCATTCGGAACTTCACGAAAGTCGTTGAACAATAGCGAAATATCGCCTTTTTTACTCAGGTATTTCACCCGTAGTGCTTCCAACTCGGCCGCATTCGATGCTTTGAAGGCATCCACCTCAGCCATTAAAGCCTGTATCTTTTCTCTCATACTAACAACAATTTTTCAGGAGCCACGATAAAAGCAATCGCATTCCACACCTGTATATTCAAATTAAGCACGCAAAATTACGATTTTTTTCGCAAAAAACGACCAAATACTTTTTTTTAGCTCCATAAACTAAAATATCAAAATAAAAAGCCTATTTTTGTAGTACTGATACACTAAACTGCACATGAACATACCTACAGTACTCCAGTTTATAGACGAACTGATACAGCACAACAACCGTGAGTGGTTCGCCGAAAATAAGGACCGCTACGAAGCGACCCGCGCCTATTTTGAAACGATCAGCTCGGAGTTGATCCGCGAAATCATGAAATTCGACGACGATATAGCCCATGTGGACGCAAAAGACTGTATTTTCAGAATTTACCGCGATATTCGCTTTTCGCACGACAAAACGCCTTATAAAAATCATTATGGCGTTTTTATTGCAGCAGCAGGTGGACGAAAAAGCGTACGCGGAGGGTATTACCTGCACCTCGAACCTTCGAAAAGCTTCGTTGCCACAGGCGTATGGTGCCCGCCGCCACCGCTCTTGAAAGCATTACGCGAAACAGTGTACGAAAATATCGACGAATTAACGACCATCATTCAGGATCCCGGATTTACAAAATGGTTCGACGGATTTTACGACGACGACAAGTTGAAATCGGTCCCGCGAGGATTCCCGGCCGACTTTGAACAAGCCGAACTGCTGAAACTGAAGCATTATATGGTAGAATATACCCTCCCCGAATCGATCCTGAACAGCGACAATTTCGTACAGGAAGTGGCCGCAATTTTCAAGGCGGCATGGCCGTTGAATAAATTCCTCAACTACACGGTTGATGAAGTGAAACTATAATTACGTATTTAATAATCCTAAATAACACCGAGTATGATAGTAGATGAAGTAAAAAACGGAATGATGTATGCCTCACTGAATCCTCGATTTGCAAAGGCATTTGAATTTCTGATGAACAACGACCTTGCGGCGCTTCCGTTGGGAAAGGTGGTTCTCGATGGTGATGATATGTGGGCAAACGTGGTTGAGATAAAAGGAAACACTGCAGATAACATCAAGATGGAAGTACACCGTCAGTTTATCGACATACAAGTACCCGTTAGCAAAACCGAACGTATCGGGTGGAAAGCCTATGCTGCGTTGAGCGAACTCACCGACCCCTATTCCGAAGAAAAAGAATGCGAACTTTTTGCCGATAAAGCCACAACTTACCTCGATCTTAAACCCCTTGAATTTGCAATCTTCTTTCCCCTCGACGGACATCAGCCCGGCATTGTGGAAGGACCGCACAGAAAAATTATTATCAAGGTTCGCGTGTAGTCAATTCAACTACTATGGAAATACTACCAATCATTAAATCCGATCCGTACCTGGAGCCCTATGCAGCAGCTATCTACGGAAGGTATGAGTATTTCAGAGATACGGAGCGTAAGTTACTGAAAGAAAGCCGTTCCCTTTCTGAATTTGCAACCGGCTATCTGTATTTCGGGCTACATCGACTTACCGATGGCTGGGTATTCAGAGAATGGGCGCCCAATGCTACCGCCATCTACATGATCGGCGATTTCAACAACTGGGACAAACACCCCGACTACCAGCTTAAAAAGCTCCAGAATGGCAGCTGGGAACTGAAACTTCCTGAATACGCACTTACCCACACTCAGCTCTTTAAACTGCTGGTCGAATGGGAAGGCGGTAGCGGCGAACGCATACCAGCCTGGGCCCGACGGGTGGTTCAGGATGAGCATACCAAAATCTTCAGTGCGCAGGTCTGGAACCCCATCCGCCCTTATTCCTTTAAACATAAGGTGTTTAAACCCACTACCGACCCGCTGCTCATCTACGAATGCCATATCGGAATGTCGGGCAGCGAAGAAAAAGTGTCGGGCTACACCGAATTCCGAATCAATGTGCTGCCCCGTATTATAAAGGCCGGATACAATTGTATTCAAATCATGGCCATACAGGAACATCCGTATTACGGATCGTTCGGATATCATGTCTCCAACTTTTTTGCAGCCTCATCGCGTTTTGGAACTCCGGAGGAATTAAAACAGCTGATCGACGAAGCGCACGAAAACGGTATCGCCGTTATCATGGACATAGTGCATTCGCATGCTGTAAAAAATGAGGTCGAAGGTTTGGGACGTTTCGACGGCACTCCTTATCAGTATTTTCATGGAGGAGCCCGGCGCGAACATCCGGCATGGGATTCGCTGTGCTTCGACTATGCTAAACCTGCAGTAGTCCATTTCTTGCTTTCTAATTGTAAGTTCTGGCTCGAAGAATATAAATTCGACGGGTTCAGATTTGACGGCGTAACTTCCATGCTATATCGCAGTCACGGACTGGGAGAAGATTTCGGCAATTACGGCTCGTACTACAATCTGAATCAGGACGGCGATGCCATCTGTTATCTGACATTGGCCAATAAACTGATCCATGAAGTCAATCCGAATGCCATCACCATTGCCGAAGAAGTAAGCGGCATGCCGGGATTGGCTGCACGTATCGACGATGGAGGCATTGGTTTCGACTACCGCATGGCCATGGGCATACCCGATTTCTGGATTAAATACATCAAGGAAGTGCGGGATGAGGACTGGAAGGCTGGTCATATTTTCTGGGAACTTACCAACCGCCGGGCCGATGAAAAAACCATCAGTTATGCTGAAAGTCACGACCAGGCGCTGGTAGGCGATAAAACAATCATCTTCCGGCTTATCGATGCCGAAATGTACTGGCATATGCAAAAAGGCGACAACACGCTGACGGTCGACAGGGGGGTGGCGCTTCACAAAATGATTCGCCTTATTACGGCTACTACCATCAACGGAGGTTACCTCAATTTCATGGGCAACGAATTCGGACATCCCGAATGGATCGACTTTCCCCGGGAAGGTAACGGATGGTCGTATAAATATGCCCGCAGACAGTGGGAACTGGCCGACAATCCACAATTTCTGTATCACGACCTGGGTCGTTTCGATCGCGATATGATAGCGATGATAAAAAACGGGCACGACTTCAACACATTGCCTGTTCAAAAATTGTGGGATAAAGAAGGCGATCAGGTGGTAGCCTACCAACGCGGCGATTTCGTGTTTGCCTTCAACTTCAACGGCGAGAAATCGTTTACCGATTATGGTATTTTAGCCGATCAGGGAGCTTACGAAACCGTTCTGACTACCGACAACAGTTTATACGGAGGCTTCAACCGCATCGACGAAAGCATCGTTCACTTCACCGTGCGCCAGCCCGTACACGAAAGTGGCAAGGAATGGCTGATGCTGTATTTACCGGCACGTACTGCAGTGGTATTGAAACGTAAGCATTAAGATAGTCGGTCCCGCCCACCAGATAGGCCTGTCCCGAAATAGCGTTGAAGTAATAGTAAAGGTTTCGTCATACCCGGCTCAGGGTATACCACGCCATTTGCTATTACTTCAACGCTATTTCAGGGCTTATCCGGTTGTATAAAATCACATGGCTCCGGCTATCAGTCGGGCTAATGCAGCCATTTCCTCCCGGCTCAGTTCAACAGGAGCTTTTTGGAAACTCAAATCCGACTCTTTGTTGAGCGGCACCAGGTGAATGTGCGCATGAGGAACCTCCATGCCCAGTACTGCCACACCCACCCGCTTACAAGGCACCGCCGCTTTGATTGCCACGGCCACCTGCTTTGCAAACACCATCATTTCGGCCAACACATCGTCGGGCAGATCGAAAATATAATCGGTCTCCACCTTGGGAACTACCAGGGTATGCCCTTGGGTCATCGGACGAATATCGAGAAACGCCAAAAAACGATCGTTTTCCGCCACCTTGTAACAAGGAATTTCGCCGTTTATAATTTTAGAAAAAATGGTCATCGCTCTATCTTGTTAAAGTGAAATATCCATTACTTCAAATATCATCAGCCCCGATGGAACCTGCACTTCGGTTTTATCGCCCACCTTTTTACCCAGCAAACCTTTAGCAATGGGGGTCGTAACCGAAAGCTTACCTTCTTTCAGGTTGGCTTCGCTCTCCGACACGATCATGTAGCTCATTACCTGACCGGTTTTGACATTTTTGATCTTTACTTTATTCAAAATCTGTACTTCATCGGTGCTTATTTTCGATTCGTCGATCATTCGTGCAGAGGCAATGGTTTCCTTCAGCTGCGAAATTTTCATCTCCAGCAATCCCTGAGCCTCCTTTGCAGCATCATACTCCGCATTTTCCGACAGATCGCCTTTGTCGCGAGCCTCAGCAATTTGCTTCGAAATAGCGGGACGTTGCACTCTCTCCAGCTCATTAAGCTCCTCCACTAGTTTTTTATAACCATCCGCTGTCATGTAAGTTACTGCCATGATAATCCTCCTTTAGTTCATTTAAATTGGTAAAACAAAAAAGAATTCCGACACATTGCCGGAACTCTTGTACTTTCATTATTGTATTGGAATTGCAAATATACAGCTTCTTTTTCGAAGAAAAAAATTTTTCAACCTTGATTTAATATGTTTTGCAACAGTGTTTTAGTACTTTCTGTTAAATATTTCAGAATACACAAATGCCCTTTTCACATCCTCTGCCGAATCGAGCTCAATCTGCATCTCAGGACTATCGGCCACTTCCACCGGTTTCATCTCTTCCGACACCTGATTTTTTTTCTGAACCGTCTTTTTAGCTCTCAATTTCATGAAATCGGCAACAGTTTCGTAGCTCACCGGGACCCGCTCTACCTGCTGAACTGCCGGCGCCGGAACAACAGTCTGAGCCGGATACCAGTAGTCCGACGCTTCCTCGTACACCGGCTCGGGACGGGTCGTGGCATCCCTTCGGGGAATATACTCCTCTTCAAGCTCAGGAAGCACATCGTCCAGATCGGGCATGGCCGGCTCCTGCCGGTTTGCCGCAGGCTTCTTTTTCTTCAGAAGACTACTCAGTCCCGCTATCACTATCGCAATTAAATAAATATAATCACCGAAATCTTCCATGGACGTTGTTTGAAGTGGTTTACTCCGCAAATATAAGCATTGCTATCGAATTGCCCAACTAAAAATCATATAAAAAAAACAATGGGTAACTTCACAGCCACCCATTGCACATTTTAACCTAAACCTTAACTATGAAAAATTTATCTGTTTGTTTACGTTGCAAAGATAAGGCAAGTATTATTACCCACCAAACATTTTGAAGAGATTTTTTGTCAAATCGTAAACATTTAACATTAATAAACTTTTTACAATTTGAATAACATTGATTATCAATACCTTGCAAATTCCACTTTGAGACATTTTAGTTAATGCATTCAATCCAATCCGACAAAGCGACATTATTTGATATATGAAGAGAATGAATTACCTTTGCAAAGTAACAATATTATACATACTACTAATTTTATGGATTCAAAAGTAAGCGTTGTTGCTTCACCGGACTCAAAATCCGCGCTGAACGACAAGAAATTATTTATTGAAACCTACGGATGTCAAATGAACGTGGCCGACAGCGAAGTCGTGGCCTCGATCATGGAGATGGATGGTTTCGAATTAACGGAGCAAATCACCGAGGCCGACGCGATTTTCGTCAACACCTGCTCGGTTCGTGACAATGCTGAACAAAAAATTTACAACCGGCTTCAGTACTACAATTCGCTGAAACGGAAGAAGAAAAACATGATCGTAGGAGTGGTCGGATGCATGGCCGAACGGGTCAAGGACGATCTGATCGACAATCATGGAGTAAACCTGGTGGTAGGCCCCGATGCCTATCTCGACATTCCCAACTTGATCAACTCGGTGGAACAGGGCGAAAAGGCCATTAACGTGGAGCTATCGAAAACCGAAACCTACAAGGATGTGATGCCGACACGGATCGGTGCTTCCATTTCGGGATTTGTTTCCATTATGCGGGGTTGCGATAAGTTTTGCACCTACTGCATCGTTCCTTACACCCGGGGCCGCGAACGCAGCCGCGATGTGGAAAGTATTCTCAGGGAAATTCAGGATTTACGGGCTAAAAACTACAAAGAGGTGACCTTACTCGGACAAACCGTCAATTCGTACAAATTTGAAAAAGACGGCCATACGGTTTTATTTCCCGAGCTGCTGAGCATCGTTGCCGAATCGGCTCCCGACATGCGTTTCCGTTTTACTTCGCCCCACCCGAAAGACATGGACGATGCCACCCTGGAGGTGATCGCCAAGTATCCCAATATCTGCAAATTCATACACCTCCCCGTGCAGTCGGGAAGCAACGAAGTACTCAAACGAATGAACCGCAAATATACCCGCGAGTGGTACCTCGACCGCGTCGAAGCCATCCGCCGCATTATCCCGGGATGTGCCATCGGAACCGATATTTTCAGCGGATTCTGCGGCGAAACCGAAGAAGATCATCAACTATCGCTCGAGTTGATGCGACAGGTACAATTCGACCAGGCCTTCATGTTCAAATACTCCGAACGCCCGGGAACCCTGGCCGCCAAACGCATGGCCGACGATGTACCGGAAGAGGTGAAGGTTCGCCGGTTGAACGATATTATTGCCGTTCAAAACGAATGCTCGGCTGCCAGCAACCAACGCGACATCGGTCAGGAGTACGAAGTATTGGTCGAAGGTTTTTCGAAACGATCTAAGGAACAGCTATTTGGACGTACTTCACAAAACAAGGTGGTGATTTTCCCCCGCGAAGGACGACATATAGGCGAATTGATCCGCGTGCGCATCACCTCGGCTTCGTCGGCCACCTTATTTGGAGATGTTATTAATTAAAGAATTTTTTCTTTAATGCATTGTTTCTTTCAGGTAAAATGAGTACTTTTGTGGACTTTTGAAAAAAGCCCCTCACCGGCTGGGATTGTAAAAATAATAAATTGAATATCAAATAATTATAAATTAAAACAAAAATCTATGTGGTTAATTGATTCCTCCATCGGGAGAAAGCTGATCATGGGGATTACCGGTGTAATGCTGGTCGTTTTCCTCCTGTTTCACAGTATTATGAATTTTGTTGCCATTATCAATCCTGAAGCGTACGACGCGATCAGCGCCTTTTTAGGGGCCAACTGGTATGCGCTTATCGCCACCATGGGACTGGGCCTTGGCTTCATCGTTCACATTGTGTACGCATTTTATCTGACGGTGCGCAACCGTATCGCCCGCGGCAACGACCGTTATGCCGTTACCTCAACTCCCGAGGGAGTAAGCTGGGCTTCGCAGAACATGCTTGTGCTGGGTATCATCATCCTGGGCTTTCTGGCATTACACCTGTACCAGTTCTGGAGCAAAATGCAATTGGTTGAAGTTCTTCACATGGCGGGCGTTCATACTCCGGAGGAAGACCTTTTACTGGCAACCAAAGGAGCACATTGGGTTAAACATTATTTCAGCCAGCCCGTTTATGCAGTACTGTATATCGTTTGGCTGGTAGCATTGTGGTACCACCTCACCCACGGCGTATGGAGCTCCCTGCAATCGCTGGGACTGAACAACAAAACCTGGTATCCCCGCGTTAAGAAAATTTCAAACGTGGTAGCTACTATTATTGTATTGTTATTCATTGCCGTTCCCGTTTTCGGACTGTTAGAAGCCGGTCCGCTGTTCAGCGCAACTTCAACCTATCACTCACTTCCAACACTTTAAATTATGGCACAAAACAAAGCAACTTCTTCTGAAGCTCCCCTTATCGACGCTAAAATTCCTACAGGACCTTTAGCCGAAAAGTGGACGCATTATAAAGCAACTCAGAAACTGGTGAATCCGGCCAACAAACGCCGTTTGGATATTATCGTGGTGGGTACCGGACTTGCAGGGGCTTCTGCAGCAGCATCGCTCGCCGAACTGGGTTTCAATGTATTGAACTTTTGTATTCAGGATTCGCCCCGCCGTGCGCACTCGATTGCCGCTCAGGGTGGTATCAACGCAGCCAAGAACTACCAGAACGACGGCGACTCGGTGTACCGGTTGTTTTACGACACGCTGAAAGGGGGCGACTATCGCGCCCGGGAAGCGAATGTATACCGGTTGGCCGAGGTATCGAACAGCATCATCGACCAGTGCGTGGCCCAAGGGGTTCCTTTTGCGCGCGAATACGGCGGACTGCTCGACAACCGCTCGTTTGGCGGCGCACAGGTATCGCGTACCTTTTACGCACGTGGTCAAACCGGACAGCAGCTGTTACTGGGCGCTTACTCGGCCCTGAGCCGCCAGGTGGGCAAAGGCAGCGTTAAATTGTATGCCCGCTACGAAATGCTCGATGTAGTATTGGTGGATGGACGTGCACGTGGTATTCTGGCCCGTAATTTAGTAACCGGAAAGGTTGAGCGTTTCTCGGCTCATGCCGTGGTAGTTGCTACCGGCGGTTATGGAAATGCCTTTTTCCTGTCGACCAACGCCATGACTTCCAACGGATCGGCTGCTATTCAGATTTATAAGAAAGGCGCTTATTTTGCAAATCCCGCGTTTGCTCAGATTCACCCCACCTGTATCCCTGTTCACGGCGAATTCCAGTCGAAACTGACGTTGATGTCGGAATCGTTACGCAACGACGGACGCATCTGGGTTCCCAAGAAAAAAGAAGATGCCGAAGCAATCCGTTCCGGCAAGAAAAAACCTACCGATCTGAAAGAAGAGGAACGTGATTATTTCCTCGAACGGCGTTACCCTGCCTTCGGGAACCTCGTTCCGCGCGACGTGGCTTCGCGCGCTGCCAAAGAACGATGCGACGCCGGATACGGTGTTGGAGCAACCGGACTGGCTGTATACCTCGACTTTGAAGCTTCGATTAAACGACTGGGCGAAAACGTAGTAAAAGCACGCTATGGAAACCTGTTCGAAATGTACGAAAAAATCGTTGACGACAATCCGTACAAGACACCGATGATGATTTACCCGGCTATCCACTATACCATGGGGGGCATCTGGGTCGATTACGAGCTCCAGACTTCCATCAAGGGTCTGTTCTGTATCGGCGAAGCTAACTTCTCCGACCACGGGGCCAACCGGTTGGGCGCTTCGGCATTGATGCAGGGATTGGCCGACGGCTATTTTGTATTGCCTTACACGATACAGAACTACCTGGCCGACCAGATTCAGGTTCCGCGCATCTCTACCGATCTTCCTGAGTTTGCCGAAGCCGAAAAAGCAATCGGTGATAAAATCAAAAAACTGATGTCGATTCAGGGCAAGCGCACTGTCGATTCGTTGCACCGCGAACTGGGATTAGTTATGTGGGATTTTGTGGGAATGGGCCGTAACAAAGCCGGACTGGAACATGCACTCGAACGCATTCAGGAAATCCGCAAGGAATTCTGGTCCAATGTATTTATTCCGGGTAAATCGGAAGATATGAATCCGGAATTGGAAAAAGCCCTTCGTGTGGCCGACTTTATTGAAATCGGAGAACTGATGGCCCGCGATGCATTGATGCGCGAAGAGTCGTGCGGAGGCCATTTCCGCGAAGAATACCAGACCGAAGAAGGTGAAGCCCTGCGTGACGACGAAAACTTCGCTTTTGCATCGCTCTGGAAATTCAACGGCGAAGGCCAGGTTCCTGAATTGCTGAAGGAGATGCTCGAATACGAGTTCGTTAAACGTCAACAACGTAACTACAAAGCTTAATCACAAAATGGAAAAAACAATCAATATAACGCTGAAAGTATGGCGTCAGGCAGGTCCGAACGTAAAAGGCAAGTTTGAGACCTACAAATTAGATAAAGTTTCCACCGACAGTTCGTTCCTCGAAATGATGGACATCCTGAACGAGAAACTGTTGAGCGAGCGGAAAGAGCCCGTAGTATTCGATCACGACTGCCGCGAAGGTATCTGCGGTATGTGCAGCCTGTACATCAACGGGCATCCTCACGGAGTCGACGCCAACACAACCACCTGCCAGTTGCACATGCGACGGTTCAAGGATGGCGACACCATTACCATCGAACCCTGGCGTTCGGCCGGCTTCCCGGTAATCAAGGATTTGATGGTCGACCGGAGCGCATTTGATAAAATTATTCAGGCGGGAGGATACGTTTCGGTGAATACGGGCGGCATTCCCGACGCCAATGCGATCCCCATCCCGAAAGAGGATGCCGATGAAGCCATGGATGCTGCTTCGTGTATCGGCTGCGGAGCTTGTGTAGCCGCTTGTAAAAACGGCTCGGCGATGCTTTTCGTAGCCGCCAAGGTCAGCCAGCTGGCATTACTGCCACAGGGCCGCGTCGAAGGTGCCCGCAGGGCTAAAGCGATGGTATCGAAAATGGACGAACTCGGATTTGGAAACTGCTCGAACACAGGCGCCTGCGAGGTAGAATGTCCGAAATCGGTTTCCATTTCGCATATCGCCCGCTTGAACCGTGAGTTCCTCTCAGCCAAAATCAAGGACTGAAAATTAACTAATTTTATTTATTCAGAGGCAGGAGATAGATTGCAAAAACTATCTCCTGCCCTTTTTTTATAGTTATAAGGGACATTTTTAAAAAAAAATCTTATCTTTGCGATTCTATTTTGAAAAGTATTAAGTACTTGTGAAATGTCCGAGGAAAACGAAAAGAAAAGAAGAACCAGACGTACGCAAATAGCTATCGAACGTGACGTGCTGAAAGCAGTTGAAGAGTTGATCGAGGAAGTAGGATTCAGGAACGTAACATTAACCGGCGTTGCTGAACGTGCTCGAATCGAACCGGCCGTTTTTTATCGCCGCTATGCCAACCTGGATGAACTTTTCGACCATTATACCCATAAGTACGATTACTGGCTCGCCAACCTGGCCGAACAAATGCCTAAGAATCTGAACGAGGAAGATACCTTGAAGTGGGTGCTGCAAAACCTGATCCAGGCATTGTGGAACAACAAAGGGATGCAGCAATTACTGATCTGGGAACTTTCCGACGACAACCCCATTACCCGTCGTACGGCCGGATTGCGCGAAATGATCAACGACTCGTTGATTCAACTGCTCGAACAGAAGTTCAAAGAAAGCAATCTCGACATCAACCCGATAGCAGCTACGATAATTTCGGGGATCTACTATCTGGTTCTTCATCGCAAACGTTCGTTGTTTTGCCGGGTCGACTTCAATACCCGCGATGGCAAAGAACGGCTGAAAACCGGCATTGAACAACTGGCAACGCTCTTGTTTAATTACACCAGCCAGCAAGTCGAAAATCAACGGATAGCCGATCGCTTACGCGCCCAAGGCGTGAGCGAGGAAATCATCGCCTCGTGCGTGTTTCAAAAATAACACACCCTTCCTCTCCCCACCGGCCTTACCCTCCCCCATCGTTCCGACAGTATTTTTATATATAACCCTCCTTTCTTATAGTTTCATAAACAACTAAGCTACAGAATATTATAATTTTATAATTATTAATTATAAATCAAATGCATTGTTTATCAAAGAAAATATCTATCTTTGCAAAAAAATGATACAATAATCGACCAAATGCCTGCTTTCTACCGCGACGGATCCGTAAATCGACCGAAATCATTCCATTTTCTGTAATTTACATCCAATGCGACACGATATTTCTTAATCTATGAATTTTTTTATTTGTTGCAGAACAACGAAACCGGCTTAGACAAGCATGTCTAAACCGGTTTCACTTTTTATATACCCGACGACGGGCAGTATTTTATTTTATCTTAACTCATCCGATGTATAGGCTTTAGGCAATGCCCTTAAATTATACTGCGATGCCATAATTTCGCCATAAGCGCCGGCCGATCGAAGAGCTATAAGATCGCCCCGTTTCGTCGCGTTCATACTGTAACCCTTTGCAAACACATCCGACGATTCGCAGATCGGCCCCACCACGTCGTACTCTTCTTCGACACGATCGGAACTCAGATTTTCGATCCGGTGATACGCCTGGTAAAGGGCCGGACGGATCAGTTCGGTAAAACCCGCATCGAGAATCGCAAAATTTTTCGAAGTGCCCTCCTTTACATAAAGCACCCGCGAAATCAGGCTGCCACACTGGGCAACCACTGCACGCCCCAGTTCAAAATGTAATTTCTGACCCGGACGGAGCGTGAGATGCTCACGGAAGATCTTGAAATAAGCTTCGAATTCGGGAATCGGGAAATGATTGGGATGCTCGTAGTTAATCCCTAATCCTCCTCCCACATTTACATTTTCGAGCTTTATACCCTGCGATTCAAAATAATCCTGAATCTCGTTTACCCGCACACATAAATCCTGAAAGGGCGCCAGGTCGGTAATTTGAGAGCCGATATGAAAATGTACACCCACCAGACGGATATTCGAAAAGCCTTTCACGATGGTAGTCACTTTATCGAGTTCCGACAGATTGATTCCAAACTTATTCTCGTTCAATCCGGTGGTAATATAATGATGGGTATTGGCACTCACATTCGGATTGATACGCAGAGCCACGCTGGCTGTTTTACCTTTAGCATCGGCCAGCTCATTGATTACCTCCAATTCGGGAATCGACTCCACATTGAAGCAGAAAATATCATTATCGAGCCCCAGGTTAATTTCCCAATCGGCCTTCCCTACTCCGGCAAACACCACTTTTGAGGCCGGAATACCCGCATCCAGAGCAGCCTGCACTTCTCCGCCGCTTACACAGTCGGCGCCGAGGCCAGCCTCACGAACAGCAGCAAGCACCTGCGGATTAACATTGGCTTTCAGCGCATAATGCACTTCGAACGGATCGCCGCTGGTTTGTTTAATAATTTCCTGCAGGGTAGCCCGCAATACTTCGAGATCGTAGTAATAAAACGGAGTACGCAGCTCCGCAAATTGATCGACAGGATAGTTCGCTTTTATCATCTTGTATTCTATAAATCAGAAAAGTTCGGTGCTAAGGGCCTGCAAGGCAGCCTTTTTGTCCTCGGCACGAATCAGGAACGACACATTATAATTACTGCCGCCAAACGAGATCATACGAACCGGGATGTTGCGCATGGCATTCACCGCTCTCGACTGGAAACCAATATTTTCGGGCTGAAGATCGCCCACCACACAAATAATTACCTGATCGCGATCCACCGTAACAGTCCCCAGCTTTTTCAGGTTATCGACAATCTCGTCGAGGTTTTTAGTATTGTCGATGGTAACCGACACTCCCACCTCGGACGTTGTAACCATGTCGATCGGAGTCTGGTACGATTCAAAAATCTCGAATACCTTACGCAGGAAACCATAGGCCAGCAGCATACGGCCCGATTTGATTTTGATAGCCGTAATCCCCTCTTTGGCCGCCACCGCCTGAATAGCCTGCTTGTTGCTTTTGAGCGAAATTAAAGTGCCGGGAGCAGAAGGCTCCATCGTGTTCAGCAAACGAACCGGGATATTATTGAGTTTGGCAGGTAAAATACAGGTAGGATGAAGAATTTTAGCGCCAAAATATGCCAACTCGGCTGCTTCTTCAAAATTGAGATAGGGTACCGGACGGGTCCCTTCCACGAACCGGGGATCGTTGTTATGCATCCCGTCGATATCGGTCCATATCTGGATTTCCTTTGCTTTGATGGCTGCACCGATCAGCGATGCAGTATAATCGCTTCCACCGCGCTGGAGGTTATCGATTTCGCCGTAAAAATTACGACAAATATACCCCTGCGTAATATAATACGTTTTACCCGGATTCATTTCCAGCTGCTTGGCCATGTTTTCGGCAATAAAAGCAGTATCGGGTTCCGAATTTTTATCGATGCGCATAAAATCCAACGCCGGCAACAGCACCGAATTCTCGCCTTTTTCTTCCAGGTAAATCTGGAACATTCCTGTAGAGATGAGCTCTCCCTGAGCCAGAATAGCTTTTTCTTCGAAAATGGTAAACACCGAATTAGCAAAAGTACGCAGGTACTCAAAATGCTTGGAAATCAACGCAGCAGCTGCCGACTTATAGGTTTCCTCGGCATACAATTCGTCAATCACGTCATAATACTTCTGCTCCAACGCGTTTACCCGTTCGATAGCACCCGAAGCATTGTTTTTATAATAATAATCGGCAATCTCAACCAGGCTGTTGGTAGTACCCGACATGGCCGACAATACGACAATTTTGTGTTCACCATCGCAAATCAGCTTTGCAACTTCCTTGATACGGGCGGCAGAACCTACGGATGTTCCGCCAAATTTGAGTACTTTCATCTCTGTATATTGTTTAATTATAAAATGTTCAGTCTGCAAAATTAATACTTTTTCCGTAATATTGCACTATTTGTGTATCAAAGGCTTTTGGTTATTTTTGTCAACTGAAAACTTTATGATTCGGAACACTTACAAAATGAAAGAAAAGGGCATAAAAATAGCGACAGATTTCTCAGGCTGTGCCTCTTATGAAATCCGTCGCTACTCAGGGGTGGAAAACGGGGCTCGAACCCGCGACCTTCGGAACCACAATCCGACGCTCTAACCAACTGAGCTATAACCACCATTTTCGAGCTGCAAAGATAATACAGCCAGCAGAATTTTACAAGCGATTTCGACAAAAAAAGAAATATTTTTTTAACTACCAGAATTTCAAACAGATAACAAAATAATGAAACCTGTTTTTTTATTTACTACCCCAGAACTCGACGAGCAACTGGCGCGTATACAGAAAGCCGTCCGGTTATCGATGAACGGTGTGGTTGCCGACTCGATGAAAGACCGCGGCATCGGTTACAAGAAAAATTACGGAGTGACCACCCTCCGGTTGAAGGAGATCGCCCGCGACTTCGAGCCGGGGCAGGCCCTGGCCGACCGCCTGTGGCTGCTGGGAATACGTGAAACCATGATTCTGGCCTCGATGCTGGCTCCCGCTTCTTCCTTTCCCGAGGGAAAAGCCCGTACATGGAGCGCCGAATGCACCAATCTGGAACTAATCGAGCAGACCACCATGAATTTATTCCAGCACCTGCCTTATGCAGCTGCGTTCGCATTGGAATGCATCCATGCCGAGAAAGCCCATGTGCAATCTGTTGGTTTCACATTGGCCCTTAGGGTAAGCACCACGATGACGAAAGCGCAAGTGGCCGAAGTCACCCGACGCGGACTGGAGCTGGCCTGCTCCACCGATAGCTACCTGATTAAGACCATAGCAACCTGCCTGGCACGTTTCACACGTATCGACCGGGACACCGCTCTCGCCATTCGACAACAAATCCCGGAAGCCTCTGAAAATGAATGGAAAGGTTTACTTGTCATCCGGAAGTTCGTCTCCAACGAGCTCATTTTTTTAGGATATGAGCAGGATAATAGCTGAAAAATAATTACCTTTGTGAGTTTTTTGAAACATACATGAAAGAAGAACCAGTACAGCCGTCACCTATCGAGTTATTCACCGAATATCTTATTCGCCACAAACACCGGAAAACTCCGGAACGTTTCGCGATACTTGAAAAGATATATGGCATCGATGGACACTTCAATGCCGAAGAACTCTACGAGCAAATGCAGCATGAATATCGCGTAAGTCTGGCAACAGTGTACAACACCCTGGATTTACTTCACGATGCTGCCTTGATCGTGAAGCACCAATTCGATGGGCAGCCTGCCCAATATGAGAAAGCCCTCGGTTCGTCGATGCACAATCATTCGGTGTGCACGGTGTGTGGCCGCATCAAGGAATTTACCGATAAAAAAATCCTGATGGCCATCAAGGCCAAAGAATTCGCTAATTTTGAAAGCACCCATTATTCGCTTTACATTTATGGGGTATGCAAAAAGTGTCAGAAAAAGAAAAAACAGATAAAAAAGAGTATATGAGCAAGAAAGTAGATGTGCTGCTGGGCCTCCAGTGGGGCGACGAAGGCAAAGGAAAGGTTGTGGATGTGCTTACACCCCGTTACGACATGGTAACCCGTTTTCAGGGCGGACCCAACGCTGGTCACACCCTGGAATTTAACGGCGAAAAATATGTACTTCGTTCTATTCCGTCGGGTATTTTCCAGGGCGATAAAATCAATATTATCGGCAACGGCGTAGTGCTCGACCCTGCCCTGTTCAAAGCTGAAGTGGAAGCGCTCGAAAAAACCGGGCACCCGCTTACCAAACGACTTAAAATATCAAAAAAAGCACATTTGATACTTCCTACTCACCGTTTGCTCGACCAGGCCTACGAGAGTGCAAAAGGAGAAAGCAAAATCGGCACTACCGGCAAAGGTATAGGGCCGGCTTATTCCGATAAAATAAGCCGCAACGGGCTGCGTGTCGGCGACATTCTGCATAATTTCGATCAAAAATATGCCATTGCCATCCAGCGACACAAAGAAATACTGGAACAATACAACTTCAGCTACGAACTCGCAGCACTGGAAAAAGAATGGATGGAGGGAATTGAAACCATCCGTAAATTTGAGTTGATCGACAGCGAACATGTCATTAACGATGCTTTAAAGGAAGGCAAGAAAGTGCTCGCCGAAGGCGCACAGGGTACTATGCTCGATATCGACTTCGGATCGTACCCCTTTGTTACCTCGTCCAATACCATTTGCGCCGGTGCTTGCACCGGACTCGGAGTAGCTCCCCGTACCATCGGCGATGTATATGGTATTTTCAAGGCCTATTGCACCCGCGTGGGAAGCGGCCCCTTCCCCACCGAATTATTCGATGCAACGGGCGATGAAATGCGCAATAAAGGACACGAATTCGGTTCGGTGACCGGACGCCCCCGCCGCTGCGGATGGATCGACCTGGTGGCGCTGAAGTACGCCGTGATGATCAACGGGGTTACCCGTCTGATCATGATGAAAAGCGACGTAATGGATGCATTTGAAACCATCAAAGCTTGTGTTGCTTATAAAATCGACGGAGTGGAAACCGAACAATTCCCCTATTCGATAGAAGGAGATATCGAACCGGTATATATCGAATTGCCCGGATGGCAGACCGACATGTCGGGGATGCGCTCTGAAAACGAATTTCCTGAAGAATTTAACGCCTACCTCAATTTCCTCGAAGCAGAACTGGAAGTACCCATCACGATCGTATCGGTAGGCCCCGACAGAGCACAGACAATTCAACGATAATTATTCATTATCATCCCTTATAAACGACGTGGGGTTGAAAGATGCTGTATCAGCATTTTCAACCCCACGTTATAGTTAGCATTCCAACAATCAGTTGACCGACGGTGTTTTCACCCGTTCAATGTAGCAGATCGTATCGCCTTTGTTTACAATATCGCCCTGTTTTTTCGCTACCGAAATAATACGGGCATTACCAATTCCTTTTACAGCTTCGACACCATAACGAGTCTGGATAGCATACAACATATCGTTTTCGTTGATCAATGTACCATACGTAGGTTCGATTGAACGGTCGAGGAAATCAAGTTCCCACAAAATCTTACCGGTAGCGGTTGCAGTAACCGGTTCGGCATCGGGATACATGATTTTACGGATCTCGGGTAAGCTCAGATTGTGTTTCGCATATTTCGTACGGATGGCGGTTTCGAGCTCCTGTTCGAACCTGCGTTTTGCTTCGCCCGATTTGAAATCGCGGTATTGCTTATCATGCATCGCAAACTCAAACAATTCTTCGTCGTCCTTACCCCGGCTCCAGCCGTTTTTCTTCATTTCCTCGATATATTTCGGCAACTCGTCGGGATAATTATCCTGAGGATTACCTTCGAAGAATTCGTAATTATTTTTCTTTGCCAACTCGATAATTTCCGGATCCAATGCTCCCGGCAACTTACCAGCTTTACCCAGAATCATATCCCAGCTATTACGGTCGATAGCCTGCCAACGGCCTTTACCCATGGTCATGTTCATCACATTCATCAAGGCAATATTTTTAACATACTGGCTGAATGGAGTTACCAACGGGGGGAATCCCAGCTTCGGCCAGATATATTTCACCTCCTCAAACAACTGAACCAGCAGTTCATCCTCCGAAATCTCAGACTGAGCTTTCGATTTGAGGAACGAATTAATAGCAGCATGAACGCCCTTCAGGTCGGCCATGAGCGAACCCATCATACCACCGGGAAGTCCGCAACCCACAAGTAACGACGTCATAAGCTTGTTGCGATCGTCGATGAAATATCCCAGATAATCGTCAATAAAGCTTTGAGTCATCTTGCGCGCTTTCATGTAAGCGTTCATGTTGATTTCAGGAACCTTGAAACCGGCATCCTTCAACATCGCCTGCACCGAAATCACATCGGGATGAACCATACCCCACGACAGCGGCTCCATGGCCACATCCAGAATATCGGCACCGGCCTTGGCAACTTCAAGCATCGAAGCCATCGAGAAACCCGGACCCGAGTGACCATGATACTGAACGATGATTTCAGGGTGATTGGTTTTAATTGCGCGAACAATATTACCCAGCAACACCGGACGTCCTACACCGGCCATGTCCTTCAGACAGATTTCTTCGGCGCCGGCCGCGATAAGCTCTTCCGACATATTGATATAGTATTCGGCCGTATGTACTTCCGAACTGGTAATACACATGGTAGCCTGAGGAATCATCCCCGCTTCCTTTGCCCATTTGATGGAAGGTATAATATTCCGAACATCGTTCAATCCACAAAAGATACGCGTAATATCGACCCCCTGGGCATGTTTTACCTTGTACATCAGCCGGCGTACATCAGCCGGTACGGGATTCATGCGCAAACCGTTCAAACCGCGGTCGAGCATATGCGTTTTAATTCCAACCTCGTTGAATGGTTTTGTGAAAGCACGCACCGATTCGTTGGGGTTTTCTCCAAACAGAAGGTTTACCTGTTCCGATGCGCCTCCATTGGTTTCCACGCGGCTGAAACAACCCATCTCGATAATAAGAGGAGCTATTTTTTCCAACATTTCTTTCTTAGGTACATATTTACCCGATGACTGCCACATGTCGCGATAAACGAGACTGAATTTAATTTCTTTCATTTCTTTAAAACGATTTTTCGTATTGTGTATGGTTGAATTCACGGTACAAAGATAATGCATTTCTTTTAATTAAAGAAATATTTCTTTATTAATTAGCGAATTATTTCTTTAATAAGCCATATAACACTGATACACTGACATTTATACATATGTTAAATATTACTACAGGTATTGCTTGGTTCAAAAAAAGCCCGGGACTGGCAGTTCCGGGCTTGCTGATCCTATCGATTCAAGGTCTCACTTCAAAATTCCCTGATCTTTATATTTTTAAACCACACCTCATCGCCATGATCCTGCAACAGGATATGTCCTTCGGCAGCGGTACCAAATCCCGGCCACTGCTGGTATTTACTATAATTCACAAGCGCCTGCCATTGCTGGGTACCGCGTTCGTACTCAATAATTTTCACATCGTTGAGGAAATGCTCCACCCGGTTGCCATCCACACGAATACGTGCGGTATTGAAAAATCCGGGGCGAAAGGGTTTATTGGCCGGCGCAGGAATGAGGTCGTAGAGCGAGCCAAGGGTACGATTGCCCAATACGCCAAGTTTGGCATCGGGATGCAGTTTATCGTCGAGAATTTGAAATTCACAACCGATCGATGAGCCTTCACCCTTATTCAATTCGGTATCCACAAAGTACTTTATTCCGCTGTTGGCACCGGGAGTAATCATAAAATCGACCGACAATTCGAAATTACGGTATTTCTTCTCGGTAACGATATCGCCGCCATTGGTCGATTCGCCTCCTCCCGATTTCAGCACTTTCAATACGCCTCTATCCATTTCCCACCCTTTGGCCGGAAACGATTTCAGTTTGGCTCCCCGCCAGCCTTGTGTCGTTGTGCCGTCCCACAACAATTTCCATCCATCGCGGGCTTCGCGTTCCGAGATCGAATTATCGATCGTATTGGCCTGGGGCACCGCGGGATTCTCGGGACGCAGCCAATTACCGGGCTGCCGGGTACAAATGCGGATATCGCGCCACGAGATCGTCCGGCCTGCCAGTGCGGCATTATTGGTACCGTGCACCTGCAAGGCGATAAAACCGCTGCGGCTTAAGGTATCGAGCACATCGGCGCAAGGAATATCGTTGAGCCAGGTGCGCAATCGTCCACCCACAGCTTCGATACGCACCTTGTTCCACTCACCGGCCCTGAAGGCTTTTTTCGCAGCCGGATTTTTATCGAGCGGATACAGCCATCCGCGGCGAGCTTCGTCATAAATACCTCCTGACCAGGCTCTTGCCGACGGATCGAATTCGAATTGGTAACCGTGAACGATTCCGTTTTTATATCCGGGGAGGCTTTGACTCCGGAACTGCACACCCGAATTCAGGCCTTCGTCGATTTTATATTCCAGTTCGAGTATAAAATCGCTGTAATGACGGGTGGTTGCCAGAAAGGTATTGGCCGGGTGATGTACGGTGGTACCCACAATCGCACCGTCTTTTACCGTATAACCGGCTTCACCGATTATTTTTTTCCATCCTTTCAGGTTTTTCCCGTTAAACAAACTTTCCCATTGTTGTTGTGCCGACGCGCTGAAAACAAGGGAGAACAGTAGTACCAGTGTTGAAATTTTGTTTCGCATATCTATTTTGAGTATAAATTGAAGAGTATAAATCAGGCTAAACGATAGAACTGGCGCCAGTCGCGGCGAGGTTCGGGCCCTCGCAGCAATTCGTCGGCCTCCTTATTGCCGATGAATTTCTTTTTCTCCGGATCAAATTTAAGCCTGGTATTGAGCCGCTGAGCTATGACTCCCAGGCAAAAAACCTGACTGAGCGGGCCGGCTACCGAAAACGGAGACCGCGATTGTTCCTGCCCCTTACAAGCCAGCAGGAAATTGGCAAAATGGTTGGAGCTAGCTGCCGGTACTTCCGGAAGCGAGGAAGCCATTTCGCGGGCTTTATCTTCCGGTATGATCGATAAGGTACTTCCATGCGACCCCCCTTTGAAAGTCAATTCTTTTGAATAGATAATTTTGCCCGGATTCAGTTTCGACGGTACAATCTGACCGGCGCCCGGCGCCGGGATATTCGGATCCAGCTCCACGTTTCCATAGCCATCGGGAACCGGCGGCAGGTTATCGATGCCGTCGTACCAGGTGAGTTCACAGGCGGGCATCGTTTTTCGTTCAGGAAAGTGAAAACGGATGGTCGACGAATAAGGGAAGAAAAACGGATTATGCCCCTTAGCATATTTCATCTCAATTTCGGTAGGCAATCCCAATTCCAGAAACTCGTGTGCCGTATCGAGAATATGCGCTCCCCAATCGCCCAAGGCTCCCATTCCGAAATTGTACCAACTCCGCCATTGACCGTTGACAAACTCTTTGTTGTATCCCACAAAAGGCTTGGCGCTCAGCCAGGTATCCCAATCGAGCGTAGGGGGCACCGGCTGAGGAGCCGGCAAGGCCTTGATATTCGAATCGTACACATGCCAGCGGCGCGGATTATTCATATGAGCGGTAATAGCCGTCACATCCTTTATAATGCCAGCCTCTTTCCACGCTTTAAACTGGAAATAATTGGCTTCGGAATGTCCCTGATTACCCATTTGAGTAACCACACCATATTTGCGGGCCGCCTTCATCAGCAATTCGGATTCTTCGAACGTATGACTCAGGGGTTTTTCGACGTAAACATGTTTACCCAGCGACATGGCCAGCATGGTTACGGGGAAATGACTAAAATCGGGAGTTCCGACCGAAACGGCATCAATAGAGCCGGCCATTTTATCGAACATCCGACGAAAATCGTTAAAACGGGGAACTTCGGGAAAATCGTTCAGGAGCGCTTCGGTATGAGGAGCTCCCATATCGGTATCGCAAAAGGCAACCAGATTGCACAAGCCCGTCTTGTAAAGTTCCCGTATTATTTCTCCTCCCCGGAATCCAATTCCCACACAAGCCAGATTCACTTTTTCGGAAGGAGCTATTTTGCGGGGCTTCGAACGTGGTGTGGCCTGCAACGGTAACCGTGCGCCCGACAAGGCTGCAGTGGCGGTAAGTAACGATAAATTCCGCAAGAAATCTCTGCGGGACGATGGGTTGTGTTTCATGTTATTGCAATATAAAATAGTTCGATTCGCAAATGTAGTAAAAAAAACAAAAAGACCGCCCCGGAGGAGCAGTCTTTTTTATTAAATCCCAAGGGGATCGGATTAGTTGTAACCTTCGTTTTGCAAAAACTCGTCGCGGTTGGTAATCGCATCGAGCTGCGCCTGCGGAATGGGGCGGTAATAGTGTATATCGCGTACGTTGGCCTGCCCCTGAGCATTATACGCTTTCACTCTGTTGACCAGGGTGCGGGTACGTTTAAGATCGAACCAGCGTTGCTGCTCACCACACAATTCGAGGGCACGTTCGTCGAGGATCGTCTCGATAGTTACGGGACCGGCGATTGCGTTGTTTTTACCGGGAATGGCCCGTTTCGCCCGAAGTTCGTTGATGGTTGTCAGGGCATTACCTGCACTACCCAATGCCAGTTCGCACTCGGCTTTGATGAGGTACATTTCGGCCAGACGCAGCACCACAGCATCGCGCGACGAAATATCGTGGGTAGGATAGGTAGGATCGTACACATCGTCGAGGAATTTTTTAATTCCCGGATACGAGCACCAACCGCCGATTTTATAGGAGTTATAGCGATTATCGCCATATACTGCCGATTTAGCAACGGCTGCTTCGGTAGGAAGTGCTGTAGCAGGATCGGACGAAGTATAGACCGGGATATCGCCGCCACTCATAAACTGCACACGGTAGCGACCTTTGGCCCAGGCCTGCAAGGCCTGACCTTCGGGCGAATTGCCATCGAGCGGACTATAATAAATCGCAGTATCGGCCATCAGTCTATATTTGGTAGCACTGCCCTCCAATCCGGGAGCTATTTTGTAGGCTGTGAGCAACGTGGCGTCGGTACGCTGATCGGTGGCACGGTTCTTTTCCATCAACTTCCACAAGTAAACCGAAGGAAGGTACCGCGTGAACCCGCGTCCGTACTGCGAATAATAAGGAGCGACATACACATTCTGTTTCGTTACCGAATGCTCCACATAGGAGGTCGACTCGCCCAGCACACGACGGAACACTTCTTTACCATCACCACCCAGGTCGCTGGCACCATTGTTCCACATCGACACGAACATCAGCAACATGGCATTACCACCGCGGCTGTATCCGGTACGGGTAATCAGGCTGTTGTAATCCAACTGATCGTTGTTAACATTGGTGCGATAACGTTTCGGGATCACATTTACATTTGTTTTAAGATCGTACGAGTAGGTAACTCCCCAAATCGTTTCCCTGTTTTTTGTAATATCTTCATTGTTCATCGACCAGGTATCGGAATAGTTATCGTAAAAACTAAACTGTCCGCTACCAATCACCGCGTCGGCTTCGGCCTTTGCGAGCGCATACAGATCTTTTCCGGCATAGTCGGCATTGGAACTGATACTGGTCTTACCCAACCACGAAGCAGCATACAGCAATACACGGGCTTTCAGCGCTCTCGACGACCAGTAGTTGGCTCGTCCGTCGGCTTTGGTTTTGTAGTTGGCAAAATAGACGATCGACTTATCCAGATCGGAAAGAATATTGCTGTAAATAACTTCTTCGGGCACCCTTTTGGCTGTAGTGACCACTTCGGTAAATGATTCCGAATTGTAAGGAATCGGACCCCAGATATTCACCATATGCCAGTAGTAAAAAGCACGAAGAAAATGCACCTCACCCTGGAACTGGCTGCGCAGGCTTTCGGAAATCAGCGGATGGCCCGGCAGGTATTTGATAGCCGCATTACAGGCATCCACTGCGGCATAGAATAACTCCCAGTAATGATCGAGAGAGGCATTATCGGCCACATTATTATCCAGACTCACCGCTGTAATATTATACGAATTCAGCGATTTCTGTTTGTTATCGTATCCGTAGTAAAACAGGTCGGTACCTGTTTCCGAAAGTCCGAGCGCCGCTTCTTTTCCGTACCATCCGCGGGCGAAGCTGTAACACGAAGCCACCAATCCCTGCATCCCCGAGGAAGTATTATACACCAGGTCGGCGGTCTGTCCTACCTTGTTATCTTCTTCCAGGTATCCTTCGCAAGAGCTTAAACTCAGCAAGGAGACCAGAGCGATTATCAGAGCAAATTTATTTTTTTTCATAAACGTTTGTTTTTTATAATTCAAGATTGAGACCCACCACCATTTGTTTGGCCAGCGGGAAGGAAATATCGCCGCCCCGCTCGGAGTCGTAATTATCGATACTGCTGAACGTAAAGAAGTTCTTGAGCGAACCGTAGATCTTCACATTGCTGATTCCGATGGGTTTAAGCACTTTGGCCGGTACCGAATAACTCAAACTGACATCTTTAATTTTAATATAATCGGCCCGTTCGTAACGAAGCGACGAACCATAGCTTGCAAAAATGGAGCTGGGAGCTCCCGGACTCGGGAATTTAGCTCCCGTATTTGAAAGGGTCCAGTAATCCAGATTGCCCCAGTTGGCCGATTCGTAATTCAGCTGGGTATTCATTTCATAGTCGAGATAACCTCCCAACCGGGCATAAACCAGCACCGACAACGAAAAGTCGCCCATCGTAACCGTGTTATTCATCCCGAAGATATGCTTTGGAGCGGTATTATAGACGACTTTATCCTCATCATTGAGCAAACCGTTATCGTCTTTATCGGCAATCTTAAGCGTACCCGGCGTACCGTATCCCGAAGGAAAAGCCAATGTTTTATCAGGATGCCGAGCCTGCCATTCGGTTTTGTAGGCTTCGAATTCGCCAACATTCCAGATACCGGCATCTTCGTAATCGTAATAAATCTTGATGGGCTGACCAACAATCTGTCCTACATTACCGCTGATATTACGGATTATGCCGCCCGAAAGACTTACAATTTCGTCGGTCGAGATCGAATACGTCCAGTTGATGTCCCAGCTGAATTTTTTGGACTGTGCCACCAGGGTATTCAATGCAACTTCAACACCATGGCCTTTGGTTTCGCCGATATTGGACAATACGCTGGTATACACCGAAGAAGCGGGGGCACTTTTGGCATACAGTAAATCGTCGGTATAATTGAAATAAACATCGACGCTACCCGAAATGCGATTATTCACAATTCCGAAATCGAGCCCCAGGTTGGTGGATGTTGTTTTCTCCCATTTCAACCGCGCATTCCCCAGCTGGCTCGGCAGAGAACCGGGAATATTGGCTCCGTTAAGGTAGTAATATACTGGCCATACACTCAGGGCGGTCATGGTTCCATAGGCAGGAATGGCAGCATTACCCGAAATACCCCACGAGGCACGTATTTTCAGGTTATCGAGCCAATCGGCCTGATCGAGAAACGATTCCTCGTTGACACGCCACGCAACAGCAGCCGACGGGAAATAACCCCATTTGTTTCCGGGGGCTAAGGTCGACGAACCGTCGGCGCGCACGGAAGCAGTTATTAAATATTTATCAAGGAGTTTATAATTCAACCGGCCAAAATACGACAACAAATTCGTTTTCACGTATTTGGTTATTGTTTTGGGTGTAGTAATCTTTGTCAGATCGTAAAATTTACTGTTGTAGAAATGCTCTTTACCAGCATCTCCGAAGGTATTGGTCGATTCGAATACATTCTGACTCATACTATGCCCGAGTAAACCTCCGATTTCGTGCGCATCCGACACTTTCGTGTAAGTCAGCGTATTATCCCAGGTATAGCCTGTCCGGTTTTCGAAGGTCGACGACATATAACTGGTAGCAGGCGACTGAAAACGACTGACGCTTTCGTAATCCTGATACGTACCATTACGCTGAGTCTGGCGATCGAATCCAAAGACCGATTTAAACACCAGTTCCTTTACCGGACTTAGTTGAACATATCCGTTTCCGAACAAACGGGTACTTTCAATTTCGTTGGCAAACGCACCGGGTATTTCGTCGAGCAAAGGATTGCTGTGAGCTTGGTAGCGGGGGTTTGGGGTTTTAATCATCGCTCCGTTATCCAGCCGGTACGGATGCGTAATGGTGGTCATTTTCATCGACTGACCGAACACTCCCGAATTGCGTGCATCCCGGTCTTTGTAAGTAAACATCAGGTTAGCGCCCGCTTTCAGGTACTTATTGATGGAATGGTCGACAGCCGTTTTAATATTATACCGGTCCTGAAGATCGTTTTTCATCAAACCTTCTTCGAACATGCCTCCCAGAGCAAGTACAAAATTGGTTTTATCGCTACCTCCCAACACCGATACCTCTACATTTTTCGTCGTCCCGTTCTTCAGAATCATGTCCAACCAATTGGTATACGATTTATCGTTATAAATCCCAATTTCGGTAAAATCCTCGAGAGTTTCGGTCAGTATCTGCTCGGGAGTGAGATTGCTGGAACCCCAGTTACCCGTATTTGCATCGGCCTGATAATTAGCCTTATCGACGAGGCGTTGAACTTCGCGATCGCCATACATCACCTGCGGAACATTGGCCGGGCGGTTGCTCGACACGTAAGTGTTCACGTTAACTTTCGAGGTTCCGGCCTGACCGCGTTTGGTGGTAATAAGAATTACACCGTTCGACCCGCGCGAACCGTAAATTGCGGTAGAAGAAGCATCCTTAAGTACTTCCATCGATTCGATATCCGAGGGATTCAGGTCGAGTGTGAAACCATAGTCGACACCATCGACCAGAATAAGCGGATCGTTGGAAGCATTGATGGAACGGCTGCCACGCAAACGGATATTCAAACCCGCTCCGGCCTGACCGTTCGATTGCTGAATATCCAGCCCCGGCACCCGGGCCTGCATAGCCTGCATCGCGTTACTGCCGGTGGTTTTTAATATGTCGATCGATTTTACGGAACTTACCGCACCGGTAAGGTCGCGCTTTTTGACAACGCCATAACCCACTACTACCAACTCATCGAGCCCGCGGGTTTCGGTTTCGAGCACGACCGAAAGAGGCGCACCGGTAATCTGAACAACTTGTTTCTTCATCCCGACATAAGTAATGTCGAGGGTTCGCGAACCTGCCGGAACTTCGAGCCTGAATTTCCCATCGAGATCGGTCACCGTTCCCGTACTGCTACCTGTGACAACTACCGAAGCACCGATGACCGGCTCTCCAGCCACATCTTTTACAACTCCGCTTACCGCTATTCGTTGCGCCCATCCTACCGAAAACAGTAAAATAGCGAACAATAGCAAGGTAACGCGTTTACTTGACAACGTGTTTCTCTGCATAAATATTAAATTTAAAGGTTTGTTTTTGTCATTAACTGAATTTTTACTGAAATCTGCAAAAAAACAATAAATAACACGGCAAAATTAGACGATGTTCCCAGGAAATGAGTGTAAAAATTGACTAAAAATGTGTTATTTTTGACATATTTCGCTCCTCTTCAAAGTGAGTTGCCAATACAGGTTTGCAAATTCCGTGTAGGCACACGGGCAAGGCGGAAACATAGTTCAAAAACGACCATTCAACACCGGTATAAAAGAGTTAAAAACACGAAACCAGACCAAATTCACAATCAAAAACCAGCCTGTTAATAAAATATTTTAGTATATTTGCGCTAATTACACTAAAAATCAAAATACCTGTCTCTTTTTTCAACAACCTACTTGTAAATGTCTAAAATTTCACTACTTGGTCTTTTTATAGCCGTCGGGAGCATCGTTCAGATACAGGCTCAAGCCGTAGCCGATTCGCTCGAACTCGACGAGCTGGTTGTTTCGGCCACCCGCTGGATCCAGCCTGCACGAAAAACACCGTCGAAAATCAGCGTAATACGGCCCGCCGATGTGAGCCTTTCCAATCCTCAGACTGCTGCCGATTTATTGGGTTCAACAGGTGAAGTGTTTATCCAGAAAAGTCAGCAGGGCGGCGGCAGCCCGATGATTCGTGGCTTTGCAACCAACCGCCTGCTCTACACGGTGGACGGAGTGAGAATGAATTCGGCCATTTTCCGTGCGGGGAATATTCAAAATGTGATTTCGATCGACGCCAATTCGGTAGAGCGTACCGAAATCTTATTCGGCCCCGGCTCCATCATATATGGTAGCGATGCAATCGGTGGCGTGATGAGTTTCCAGACCCTCACTCCCCACTTTTCGACCGGCAAGGCGGTGGAGGTGCGTGCAGGCGCCATGACCCGTTATTCATCGGCCAACCAGGAAGCCACTTTGCATTTCCACGGCGGTGTGGGTTGGAAAAAATGGGCTTTGAAAACCAGTCTGACCCATTCACGCTTCGGCGATTTACGGATGGGAAAACACGGCCCCGACGATTACCTGCGACCATTTTACACCGAAAGGAGCGACAACAGCGATCATATGATTGCCAATCCCGATCCGCTGGTACAGACTCCCACGGGCTATGCGCAAAGCAACCTCATGCAAAAAATACGCTTTGCACCCTCGGCAGCATGGGATTTTCAGTACGGCTTTCACTACTCCGAAACCACCGGTTATTCGCGTTACGACCGTCTGATCGAAACACAAACCAACGGGCTGCCGGTATCGGCAGTATGGAACTATGGACCACAAATCTGGATGATGAATAATGTCTCGGCCACCCATCATTCGGAAAGCAAATGGTTCGACCATTTCACCTTACGGCTGGCTCAGCAGTATTTTGAGGAAAGCCGGATCGACCGGCGATGGAACCACCACCGGTTGCGTACACAACTCGAACAAGTCGACGCTTACTCGGCAAACCTGGATTTCGAAAAAAGCACCGGATCCGGCAAATGGGTGTATGGCGCCGAATACATTGCCAACCGGGTAAAGTCGACCGGATCGGCCATCGACATACGCAATCAAACCGCAATGGCAGTCCCCGACCGATACCCGCAGTCGCTCTGGAGCAGCTATGCCAGCTATCTGAACTATCACTACACCGCATCACCGGCTTTACTTATCGAAGGAGGAATCCGGTACAGCGGATTCGGGCTGTCGTCCGATTTTTCGCGTCACCTGCAGTTTTATCCTTTCGACTTCACCACTTCATCGGTGAAAAATTCGGCTGCCACAGGAAGTGCGGGCTTGGTTTACACCCCGGGTAACAGCTGGAAAATAAGCCTTACCGCGGCTACAGCCTTTCGAGCTCCGAATGTCGACGATATGGGCAAAATATTTGATTTCGCCGACGGCGAAGTGATTGTGCCCAACACCAACCTGCAAGCCGAATATGCTTACAATACCGAGCTCAGCATTTCAAAAATATTCGCGAATCGACTGAAAATCGACGCAACGGCTTTTTACACCTATCTCGACCACGCGATGGTTCGGCGTGCCTTCCGGGTGGGAAACAGCGACAGCATTTTATACAATGGCAAAATGAGTAAGGTATTCGCCATTCAGAATGCGGCCTACGGCACCGTAGCCGGATTTAATGCGGGCTTTGAACTGAAACTGCCGGCCGGTCTGAGCATATCGGCACGCTACAACTACCAAAAAGGAAAAGAAGAGATGGACAATGGCACGGTGACTCCTTCGCGCCATGCCGCGCCTGCCTTCGGCATAGCCCGACTTAGCTACGCCCGTGAAAAAATAAAGCTTCAGCTGTATGCCGCCTGGAGCGACGAAGTGAGCTACCGCGGTTTAAACGAAGAAGAACGCCAGAAACCGGCTTTGTACGCGCGCGACCAAACCGGCATGCCTTACTCTCCTGCCTGGTACACCCTCAACTTCAAAGCGTCGTACCAACCGGTCCGGCAGGTTACCCTAAGCTCTGGCGTGGAAAATATAACCGACCAACGCTACCGCCCCTACAGTTCGGGATTAACCGCAGCCGGGCGCAATTTCATCTTTTCGGTAAAAGCAGATTTTTAAGGCCTACGAAAACTTATTCAGCTCTTCCGCCGAATAATGAACAATATCGGGGAAAAACCGGTGAAACTGCTGATTCATTTCGTTGAAGTTACTGTCGAGCACACGAATAGCCAATTCGGGTTGAAAAGCGCTGCTTTTTCGATCGCGCATAATCTCGAGCGAAGTTTGCAAGCCCCGGTAGGTAGCATACTGCTGCAGCCGGTTGGTCGATACAAAATGAAAGATAAACCGTTTGATGCGGGGTGGCAGCATGGGATAACGAAGGAGGGCATGAAAATAAAAATTATAGGCGAAACAGCGCAACGACACCTCCGAATACCGGCGAAACGACACCGCCAGCAAATGGTCGTAGTACATATCGGCCATAATGCCCGCATACCTGCCGAAATCGGGCTTCAACAAGTGCACCGTTTCACGAAACACCGGATGACTATCAGTATATTCGTCAATTTTACGGTGAAGCACTATTCCCTCCCTTACCCGCTTTGGAAAATGGTGAAACTGGTTTCCTTTTACGAAATCGCCGAAAAAATTTCCAAGTTGTATTTCCGGATGATTTCCCGATAAAAATATATGGGCTAGATAATTCACATTCATCAAAATAGGGGGCAAATATACGAATTTCTGCGTATTGACCCGAATCAGGCCCGGCTCTATCTTTGCATTCTACATTAAAAAAAGATGTATTATGAAATTTAACCATTTCCTGGCCGGCGCTTCGTTGTGGCTATGCGCCGCAGGCTTTGCGCAGCCGGCTGCCGGGCTCGACGAGTCGTTCGATACCGGCTTTGCAACCAATTCGACCATCGAATCAATCGCCCTGCAAAAAGACGGCAAGATCATCGTCACCGGCCATTTCGACAGCCGGATCGTGCGGTTACATCCCGACGGTGCGGTTGACGAAGGCTTCACCCGACCGTCACTGTGGGGAGCTATATTGTACTCGACAGCCTTTACAACCGACGAAAAACTGATCGTCGGGGGCGAGTTTACCACTTTTCTCGATACAAAGGTCAACCGCCTGGTACGGCTTAACACGGATGGCAAGGTGGATGAAACGTTCGGCATAGGTACGGGAGCAAATAATACCATAGCTGAAGTTGCCGTATTGCCCGATGGGAAAATATTGATTGCCGGTGCGTTTACCCTCTTCAACAACGTATCACGTGCAGGCATTGCCCGTCTCAACGCCGACGGCTCGCTCGATACTGGTTTCGATCCAGGAACAGGCATTACCGGCATTACGGGGCAGGTTAATGGTATGCATGTACAAACTAACGGTAAGATTTACCTCTACGGATATTTCACGACCTATAACGGGAAACCTGCCAATTTTTCGGTGCGCATCAATCCCGACGGAAGCTACTACGATAGTTTTACACCTCCCCGCATAGCAGGAGGAATGGGAGGAATAAATACTATCGATGTTGTTTCGACATTACCGGATGGAAAAATACTGATTGGCGGACATTTTGGATCGGTCAACGGAATTACCCGCCGGAATATTGCAAGACTCAACGACGACGGATCGGTCGACACCAGCTTCGATCCCCCACAGGGGCCGCAGTTGACCTGGGGCTCAAAAGTAATTACGATTTGTCCGCTGCCGAACGGAAAAACGCTGGTAGGGGGGATATTCGCAACCTACGATAATGTGGACCGGAAACATCTGGTCAGAATTAATCCCGATGGCGCGTTGGATGCCGGTTTTGATACCGGTACGGGGTTTACAAATTCAATATTTAATGCTAATGTATCCGCACTCAAACTGCAACCCGACGGTAAAATACTGGTCGGAGGACATTTTTCGCACTACAATGGCATACAACGCTTATTCATGGCCCGCCTCAACGGAGAACTTATTTCATCGGTTGAAAACACCTGCGAAGCTTTTGCCACTATGTTTCCTAATCCTGCAACCGACTACCTGCAGTTCCGCCGTCTCACGCCCGGCTCCGTACTCGGCATGTACGATGCGACGGGTAAAGCAGTACTGCATCGCACCATCAGCCATCCTGAACCGACCATCGCGGTTGGTCATCTGCCCAAGGGATTGTATTTCATTCGACTTAACAACGAAAAATTGCAAAAAGTGATCTTGAAGTAAACCCTCTCTCTCGCAACTGTATGTTTACAATTTTGCTAACTCTCGTGTTGATTTCCGGATGAAAACAATGCGAGAGTTAAAATTATATCGTATTTTTGCCGCAAAAAACAATGGAACGACTGGTTACCTCCAATCTGAAATTAGGAATCATTGCCGGCGGGCAATTGGGGAAAATGCTGATACAAGAGGCAAGCAAGTGGGATATAATCACTTATATACTCGATCAGGATGTTGAATGCCCGGCCCGCAGCATTGCCTCCCACTTTATACAAGGGAGCAATCTGGACTACGACGATGTATACCGGTTTGGAAAAATGGTGGATGTGCTCACGTTTGAAATCGAAAATATCAATATAGATGCTTTAAAAAGATTAAAAGCCGAAGGCGTGGTGGTGAAGCCCGACCCTGACATTCTGGAGCTGATCCAGGACAAGGGACTACAGAAAGAATTCTACCTTCGCAACCATATCCCCACCTCTCCATTCCGGCTTACCGACAGTGCGACCCTTGTGAATCAGCTCAACAGCTCCGGCCCGGGACACCGCTCGCCGGCAACCACTCCCGGCCAACCGGCTCCGTTTTCGTTTCCTTTTGTTCAGAAATTGCGCAAGGGCGGCTACGACGGCCGTGGAGTTGCAGTGATCGACAGCAGCGACGACCTGGGCAAACTGCTCGAGGGAGCATCGGTGATTGAAGAAAAGGTGGATATAGCCAAAGAGATTTCGGTGATAGTAGCCCGGAACAAAAAAGGAGAAGTGCGATGCTTTCCGGTAGTAGAAATGACTTTTGACCCGCAGGCAAACCTGGTCGACAAATTGCTTTGTCCGGCAGTCATACCCGCCGAACAAGCAGCGGAAGCACAGCAACTGGCTACCCGGATTATTGAATCGCTGAAGATGGAAGGACTGCTGGCTGTAGAGTTTTTCATCGACCGGCAAAACAGGGTGATCGTAAATGAAATTGCACCCCGCCCTCACAACAGCGGCCATCACACGATCGAAAGTATCGTGACCTCACAGTTCGAACAGCACCTGCGGGCCATTTTAGAGTTGCCGCTGGGAAGTACCTGTCTGAAACTGCCGTCGGTAATGATTAATATTTTGGGAGCCGAAGGGCATGAAGGTCCGGTGAAATACGAAGGACTTACCGAAAGTATGGCCATTGAGGGCGTGAAAATCCATCTTTACGGCAAAAAAATCACCAAGCCGTTCCGGAAGATGGGACATATCACCGTATTATCCGGTTCGCAGGAAGAAGCGTTGAAAAAGGCTTCTTCAGTACATCAACTTATCAAGGTTACAGCATGGAAAGAAAAATAGTAAGTATAGTGATGGGATCCGATTCCGACCTGCCGGTGATGAAGCAGGCGGCCGAGATGCTCGACAAATTCGGAATTGCATACGAAATCGATATTGTATCGGCTCACCGGACTCCGGAAAAACTCATGCATTTTGCATCGACGGCTCATGAACGGGGCATTTTGGTGATTATTGCCGGTGCCGGAGGGGCTGCCCATCTACCCGGCATGATAGCTGCTATTTCACCCCTGCCGGTAATTGGAGTTCCGGTCAGATCGAGTAATTCGATCGATGGATGGGATTCGGTACTGTCGATACTGCAAATGCCGGGGGGAGTTCCGGTGGCAACGGTCGCATTGAACGGTGCAAAAAATGCGGGAATACTCGCAGCACAGGTTATTTCGGCTGCCGACAGTTCGGTACGCGAAAAAATAATCGCCTATAAGCAGGAAATGCGGGAGGAAGTGGAGAGGCGATCGGCCGCAATACGCTGATCGAAGGCTGCCCGCTTTGCGCTTTGCGAATGCCGCACCTCGTGCGAGGTTGCCGGAATAGCTTAGTACATCAGGGTGTTTCATTCGTCATACTGTCTAATCAATAATTTATGGTCTACAACGAAATTGGCTCCACCGGAATACTGCTACCTCCGGTTGTTTTCGGCACCAGCGCCCTGGGGAATCTGTATACCGCGCTTGCGGATGCGACTAAACTGGAGATCGTGCGTGAAGCGTTTCAACATATACCCGGCAATGTGGTGTTCGACAGTGCAGGCAAGTACGGCGCAGGCCTGGCACTCGAGAAACTGGGTGAATGCCTGCACCGGCTCGAAATCGATCCCCGGCGTGTAATCATCAGCAATAAACTGGGCTGGAAACGCATCCCGCTGACTACGCCCGAACCTACTTTTGAGGCCGGGGTATGGAAAGAACTGACCAACGATGCCTCTCAGGACATCAGCTACGAAGGTATTCTGAAGTGTTACGAGCAGGGAAACCGGCTGCTGGGCGATACGTATGTCCCGCAACTGGTCTCGGTTCACGATCCCGACGAATACCTCGGAGCAGCTTCCTCGCCGGCCGACAGGGAACTGCGCTTATCCAACATCGTTTCGGCCTACCAGGCCTTGAGCGAGCTCAAAGCACAGGGAAAAGTAAAAGCAATAGGCGTAGGAGCCAAAAACTGGAAGGTGATACGGGAATTGTACCCGCTTGTCGAACTCGATTGGGTGATGTTTGCCAACAGTATGACCATCCTGCATCATCCTCAGGAACTTATTGATTTCATGCTGCAACTCAAACGCGACAGAATCAGCAGTATCAATTCCGCCGTTTTTCACGCAGGCTTTCTTATTGGAGGCAATTATTTCGATTACCGCCTGATACAACCCGACTCCGACGAAAACCGCCGCTTATTCGCTTGGCGACAACGGTTTTTCGAGCTTTGCCAGCGCTACGACTTACAACCCTCGCTTGCCTGCGTACAATTCGGACTGGCGGCACCCGGAGTTTCCAGTATTGCACTCAACACATCCAAACCTGCCAATATCAAAGCAAATGTCGATGCGGTACTAACCCCCGTACCATCGGAATTCTGGATGGACATGAAAAACGAAGGCCTGATCGGAACACACGTCGACTGGCTGTAATACGCACACATGATGAGAATAGATAGTCACCAACATTACTGGCATTACAACACCGACGATTACGGTTGGATCGATGATTCCATGTCGGCCATCCGACGTAGTTTTCTGCCCGGCGAATTTGCTGCTGTACTGAAACAAAACGGCATCGACGGTTCCATAGCCGTTCAGGCACGGCAAACAGAGGAAGAAACCAAGTGGCTGCTTCAGCTTGCCGACCAACACCCGCACATCCTTGGTGTAGTGGGCTGGGTCGATCTGCGATCGGCGAATGCCGGCCAGCTTATCGGCGACTTCGCCAGGCATCCCAAAGCCGTGGGAGTCAGACACGTGATACACGACGAGCCGGACAGTAACTTTATGTTGAAAGAGGAATTTACAAGGGGAGTCGGATTGCTCTGCGATTTCAATCTCACTTACGACATTCTGGTATTTCCGCAGCATTTACCTAATACACTCCAGTTTATCCGTCGGTTCTCCGACGATCAGGTATTCGTGATCGATCATGTGGCAAAACCCCTCATCAAAACCGGTACGCTGTCGCCCTGGAAGGAATATATGCAGGAGATTGCACACCACCCCAACGTCTTCTGCAAGTTATCGGGTATGGTTACCGAGGCCAACTGGCCGCATCAGCAACCCGACGATTTCAAACCCTATTTCGATGTTGTTTTTGAAGCATTCGGTCCAGAACGACTGATGTTTGGTTCCGACTGGCCGGTGTGCCTGGTAGCCGAGGAGTATGCAAGCTGGTTGGAAACGGTAACCGAGGTCATTTCGGTATTCAGCCCTGCCGAACAAGAAAAAATAATGGGACTCAACACCCTGAAAGCCTATCATTTAAAATAAATTCGTTTATGAAAGCATTTGCCATCCAACAAGAAAAAACCATACAGGCCATTGAGATGGCCGAACCACAAATGAGCGCTACCGATGTACTCATCGAAATACACTACATCGGACTCTGCGGCAGCGACCTTAGCTCGTACCGCGGCCTGATGCCTTTTGTCACCCTCCCGCGTGTTCCGGGTCACGAGATCAGCGGTGTCATACTAAAGAAAGGCAGCGCAGTGCCCGACACGCTTACCGTTGGCGACCGGGTCACCGTATCGCCCTACACCCGTTGCGGAGTGTGCCCTTCGTGCCGCTCGGGGCGCGACAACTGCTGCCAATACAACCAAACCCTGGGAGTGCAGCGCGATGGCGCACTCACCGAGCGCATTGCGGTTCCTTTCGAAAAAGTGTTTACCAGTACGAAGCTTTCACCTACCGGACTGGCGCTTGTTGAACCGTTTAGTGTCGGCTACCACGGCGCTAACCGGGGTGAAGTACGCGAAACAGACACAGTGCTGGTGATTGGATGCGGCACGATCGGAATGGGAGCGTTAAGCGCTGCCGTACGCAAAGGCGCAAACGTAATTGCCCTCGATATCGACGATTCCAAACTCGAAAAAGCACGTAGGTTCGGCGCCGCCCATACCATTAATTCTTCTTCCGAGAATGTACGCAAACGCATCGACGCCATCACCAATAACGAAGGGGTGAGCGTGGTGATTGAAGCTGCCGGCAGCCCGGCTACTTTCAATATGGCACTCGACCTGGTTTGCTTCTCGGGCAGAATTGTTACCATCGGTTATTCCAAAAACGAAACCGGAATCAAAACCCAACTTATTGTCAGCAAGGAACTGAATATATACGGATCGAGAAATGCCCTGCGCGTGTTTCCTGCCGTTATTGGTATGATCGAACAAAACGAAGCTTTGTTTCTGGAGATGATTACTAAAATATTCCCCTTCGATGAAACGCCCGAAGCCTTTGCGTACTGGGACGCTAATCCGGGAACCGTGTCGAAAATCCTGATCAAGGTAAAGTAAAACTGTACAGGATTTGATTCTAATTGCAAAATAACTGTAATTTATTTTCATAGAATGGAGTAAAACATTAATTTTGGGACTTTAATTTAAAAAAATAACAAAAAGTCCTAAAATGAAAAAACTTCTGCCTTTCATTGCGCTGGTAACGCTGTTGGTTTACGGCTGCGACGAATCTGAATTTGACACTTCGACGCTTCAACTGCATGTTTCGCCCGACACCCTGTACATTGCCGACACCGACGTTTATAAAGAGTTCTTTCTGGCGGTACAACCCTATTACAAAGTCAGCTACCAGGTAACACAATTACCCGACTGGCTCAAGATTGACAGCTCGGCGATGAAAGGAACCATCGAAAAGGGAATTAATCCGATTCGCATCACTCCCCTGAAAGAAGGACGCGAAGGCGTATATTCGGGGAATATTTCGATAATTTCCGATCTGGCCGGGAAACTGGAGATGAAAGTTATTATGTCGGTAGCCGGACATCCCAAGCTAGGCATTTCGAATCAAACGGTCGGATTCGGAACCGACTCCACTATTAAAATAATCAGTTTACAAAATACGGGCACAGGCATGCTCACCTGGTCGGTCGAAAAGCCGGCACACTGGCTCACGGTAATGCCTGCCCAGGGCACTTTATTGAAAGGTCAAAAAGCCATGGTGACGATAATTTGCTCGCGTGCCAAACTGGACATGGCCACCTACTCGAGTGAATTGAAAATCAATTCGAATGCCGAGAACGAATACAATCCCGTGAGCATCACGATGGCCGTGCCGCGCATTTCGAATTTTGCTTTGTCAACCTCTTCGCTTACCTACAATTTCACCGATAGCGAAAAAAGTTTTTACCTGAAAAACACGGGAAATGCCAGTATCTCGTGGAGCATGGAACCGGCATCCTATTTATCGGCCAACCATGCAGCCGGCGAATTGGCCAAGGGCGACTCGGTACAGATTAGCGTAACACTCGATCGCAGCAAGTTAACCAGCGGGACGTACAATTCGAAGATTTACTTCCGCAACGAGTCGAATAAGAAAGATTCGGTGGCGGTCACTGTGAATCACTTCTCCGAACAAAAACTGATGCTTCATTCGAATGTAGTGGATGCGGAGTTTTCGCGTGCAACCAACACTATTTTCTATGTCACCTCGTCGCCTGCGAATGCATTGGTGGTATTTAACCCGGAAACGAAAGTCAAGAAAACAGTTGCTATCAACAAAACTCCTACATCGGTGGCCGTTAATGCTGCCGGAACCAAGGTATTGATTGGTCATACGGGTATGGTTACCTATGTCGACGTAGCGGAGCTTTCCATCGAAAAAGAATATCCGATCGAATGCGATGCGCTCGACGTGATACTCACCTCTAACGGCTGGGGATACATATTTCCACGCCGCGATCAGTGGCAAGCAATTTATGGAATCAATTTACTCACGGGCACAAAAGCAAACTCCAACAACTGGATGATTTACGCCGGAATGGTGGGCAGGCTTCATCCCTCTGAAAAATACATTTATGGAGCCGACAATGGTATATCGCCCGACGACATAGAAAAATTCGACATCCAAAAGGGAGCGGCTTATAGTTTGAAAGATTCCCCTTATCATGGCGACTATCCCTTCGGTGGCAATTTATGGTTTTCGGAAGATGGCGACCGGATTTTCACCCGTTCGAAAACCATTCTGAGAGCCAGCGAAGTGTCGGCCGAAGACATGACCTATAATGGAAGTATCGCAATCACCAACCAAATCCAGTCACTGTTTCATTCCAAAACAGCCGACCGTTTGTATATCCTTACCGGCAACAACAGCTGGAGTACGCCCCAAGGAGACAGCGATCTGCAGATTTTCAACAATTCGTACCTCAACTTCCTGGGAAAATACACCCTTGAACAATACATGGTGAACAATAAACTGTATAATGCCGAAGGAAAATTCGTTTTTGCCAATGCCGAAGGAAAACGAATTTACGTGCTCACCAAAGCCCAGGCGAGTTCAGGCCTGCAATACGACTGGGGATTTGAACAGATGGATCTGAAATATTAAAATGGGGTTACCTGCTGAGAACACCAGCGAGAGGATTCGAACTGCAAAAGAAGCACCCGCTGCTTTAGACCAGGCAACACCGCAATCAATCTTTAATACATCGAACGCTATATCCATACGCTCTAGGGTAGCTGCGCATGAAGGCGTGAGTAGTTACACGGGAGGTATCGCGGATATAAAATATAAGTGCATAGGCATAGGCTACACTAAGAGTGCTCGACCAATAAAATCCATAGGCCCGGTATTCGGAATTAGTACCTGATCCATAACGAATTGTATCCTGCTGATAGCTTCGGTAGCCTGCCGATGACAGCTTAAGTACCGATTCAAATGCTCCTTGCGACCAGGTATCTAGCTCTTCCACCCATTCTTCCCGAGTTGGGAGCCGGAAGCCGTCCGGACACGGATTGTTTATCCCTCTAACTCCTTGCCATAAATAGTCGCGTTGAGGGTTACGCCAGTCTTCGAATATATTATTACTAAGAATAAATTTACCATGGCCCGGATGATCGCCGGTACTCAACACGTCCGTAGATGAAGAGTATCGTTTTTCGTGCCCGTCGGTTCCACGTCCCCATTGATAGAGATCCCCATAGGCCTCTTGATCGCTCAAAGAGATTGCAACTCGGTTTGAACCTAAATTTCTGTCCATCCAAATTCGGCCCGTCACAGGATTCGTTACGGTACCATAGGTGGTAAATTGTATTTCATCACCATAAGCAGTGCCTATTGAATTGGTAGCATAAGCTCTTACATAATAAGTTGTTGCAGGACGCAACCCCGACAGATAGCTATAAAAATCGCCCAAACCTGATCCGTCAACAGTGACACTATCCTTCACCGTTGGATTAGGCAACATGCTATAAAGTCTATTAACATTGAGATAATTGATTCTTTGATTAAAAGTAAAAAGACGGAAATTGAAAATAAATATCTTTCTAAAAAAGTTCTGTTAAAGGATTTCGTTGATTATGAATTACAGATAATACTGAATAATGATTCAATAGTAGTTGTAAATGAAATGAATGAAAATCTTATGAAAATTTCGGGATTGCATTATATAATAAAAGGACAACATAATGATAGTCACTTCATTTTTAACTCAGAAAGTTCTTTTTACTATCTTGACAGTACTCATGATTACATAAGTGAAGAAAACAACTTGACATTCAGCATAAAAAGTATCTGTGAGAATATTGTTTTTATCACATATGATAAAGAAAAAGATATCTATGAACTTAGTAATGGATACACTGGTACAAACAGAACGATAAATTATTATAGTAGACAAAAAGGATTAGTAAAAGATGAATAACAGTTGCTAATCGAGTGGACTGCCCTGCCAGTAATTAATCAACAGGGAGAGCCTTTAGTTGTATGAAAACAAGACTCACAGTAGATACAAAAAAAGGAGTTGGAGATATAAACGTGTTAGCTGTCAGCAAAGAAATAAACGGGAAAACTTGCATTTCACGTATAATATATTTATATTTGCACGTAAACTTTATATTGAGCAATATGAACACCAAACTGACATTAAATTTAGATAAAAATATCATTGACGAGGCAAAATCCTATGCAAAAAAGAATCAAGTGAGTCTATCTAAGCTCATTGAAAACTATTTACACTCTCTAGTTAGAACAAGTCATAAGAAAACAACGAAAATAAGTCCTCTAGTCGAGAGTTTAACAGGAATTATATCATCTGAAATAGATGAAAGAAAAAGTTATCGTGATTATTTATCAGAAAAATACTCATAATGGAGAATCTGTTAATTGATACGAATATCATAGTTGATTTGCTTTCAAAGCGGAAAAACTTTTATCAGGAAGCACAAGAATTGTTTACGCTTGCAGATGAACAAGAGGTAAAACTTTATATTTCCTCTTTGACATTTGCGAACACTCACTACTTACTTTCAAAAGAGTTGAATTCGAATGAAGCCCGGAAAGTATTAATCAAGTTTAAACTTCTGGTTAGTATTTTACCACTTGATGATAAAATACTGGAATTAGCTTTATCTTCTGATTTTAACGACTTTGAAGATGGTATTCAATATTATACGGCTTTAGAAAATAAATTAAATATCATTATAACGAGGAATAAAAAAGATTTTAAAACATCAACACTTCCTGTTTTGACAGCAAGGGAATATTTAAATAGATAATTGCCGAACAGCTAATCGAGTAGACCGCCCCGCCAGCTATAACTGACGGGGAGAGCCGCTCACACCACTGTACGTACGGTTCTCGTATACAGCGGTTCGTTAAGAAATGGCGCAACATTGATGTAATAAGCAAACAAAGCTTGGCAACCTCGTTTTTGTAGTCTTTCCACCGTGATGGTGGTACGCAAAATCGGGCTACAGGCAACTGCCCATGTACCCATGCGACTACGGCTGAAACTGTAAACATGTTCCTGGTCAACCCCTAACCGAAGCAGATTTTTTCGTCTTCGTTCGGGCTTCTTCCATTGTTTCCAGATACAGACCGCAAGCGATTGCGCACCCAACCATCCACATCTTTGAGCTTTTCCTGAATACTGGCAATGCGGTGATATTGCAACCATCCTTGCTGAAGTTCTTTCAGTTTATAAATTCGCTCATCGAATGTAGCCGGCGTGGTTTTGCGGGTAATGGTTTTGATTTTCTGTTTCAGGTTCTTCCATCCCTTTTCGCTTACCACTTGCTGATGCTTCGGGCACGACCCCGCGCATAAGGGACTTTCACCCTCTGGAAAAACACACCTGCCTCAAGCATTGTTTAAACATATATATTTGTATTTTTGCATTTTTTCACTTACTTTGCAGCAGGTACGCACTGCCCATGCAGGGCGCACACAGCGTATATAACTAAGTGCGGTTTCGGTGCTGATAATCAACATTATCACCCGCATCAAACTCAGTGCTTTTCGACAGGAAAGTGCCACGCAATCCGCACCTAATCATATACGCGGAACGTTGGCAGCAAGCCGAAAAAAAAATAACAACCGATATGGACACAAGTTAGAAAACTAAAAATTATTCTTGTACGTGAACAACAGTAACGGACAGAATACGTGAATACGAAAAACTATGATACGTATTTATCTAAATAGAAAAAATGTTTGGATTGCAAAATAACCTTGTAATCAATGAAACCTAAAGTTTGTTTTTCTTTTACAAACTTAAACCTGAAGAAATGCATGTTTCCAACGACAACCTTAAACGGTTGTAATAACTTTAAACATATGAATCTGAATGCTTCGTGAAATAAAAAAAGCGAAGTATTTACAAAACACAAATTCAAAATGAAAAAATTTAGTTGTCTATTTGCTATTTTAGCAATTACATTAACTTCGTGTGATAAAAGTGATAGCGTTATTTCATTATCAGAGAGTAATAAACAAGGGATATTGACGTTTTCTTCAATTGAAGAACTAACATCTACTGTTCAAAAAGTAAACTCAATGACACCTAAAGAACGTACAGATTGGGAAAGTTCAAAAGGATTTAAGTCTTTGGGAACAATTTGTGACAAATTTTACAGTTCTATCAACTATGAAAATTTCTCAAATCTTGATGAAATCAAATCTTTCGTTAAAACTCACAATTCGCAAATACAACTTGTTGAAGATGAAAATGGAGAAATTTCTTGCGTTACTCAAGAGTACAACAATCCAGAACGATACATTATGAATGAGAATCGGATGTACATTGTAGGAAGCAAGGTTTATAGAGTTTTTCCTGAACAAAGAAAAGTATCATGTGATATTGCCAACATAACAGAACTTGCTAAAATTAAAGATTTTTCTGAAATCAGTAAAAGTCAATACTCTAACTTTGAAGTAACAGAAAGATCAAAAGTTAGTTCTTCTACAAATAGCAATGATCAGTATTTTGAAAGAACAGAAAAGAAAAGTATTGGAAGCAAAAACTACAGAACAATTGTACGTGTAGAAGCTGTTACTTTATTTTGGAATTCACTTGGAATGCCTGGTACAATTTCCTATGTTATGTGGTACAGAATTAGAAATCAATCTCAATTCATCGTTTGGTGGGATACAAATGCAAGTACTACATACGCGCCTTTCAATTATAAAATTTCTAATGGATCTGATGTTTTTACAGGGACTTTACAAAACAGTCTCTTGGGAGGGTTATCATTTACTGTGAATGATGATGATATTAGTGGTTATATTGGATCTTATCCATATCATGAAGCACAGCAATCAACAGCATTTCCATATATAGTTACATTTGACGGTTATGTTTACTCTACATTTACAAGAAATAACAATACAACCACAATCACAATTAATTTAAAATATCCGTACTAACTATTTAATTGCTAAGTAACGTTTATAAAACGTTACTTAGCTTTCGCCATTGTATATGAAACGTATAATATTTCTGATTGTATTAATAGTATCTGATTTTTATGTTATATACTCACAAAACGATACTAAGTTCATTCTCAAAATAAGTGGGGGCGCGATTACAGACACTAGAGAATTTAACTATCCATATATTGATGAACAACACATAGGAGGAAGTTGGGTTAACAAAAAGAATATTCCACATGTTAGATTAGAAACATGTTACTCACTAAATAATGAGATAGATTTTGGTTTTTATGCAGGTATTTCAAACTTAACCGTTCCTGTCAATCCAAATGATATTTATGATAATACATCAATAACAACTAATGGCTACTTTTTGGGCACTGAATTAAATTATCATATATTGCCACTATTCATAAAACAACCGATACGTTTTGACATATATAGTACTGCCAAAATTGGAATGGTACTGAAAAGGTGGAAAGGCTATGACAATCTATCAATAAATACAGACAACGTTTTTGAAATAGGTATTGGGATGGGTTCTTCATATTATTTTACACAGAATTTTGGGATTTTCAGTGAAGTTCTTATTGGGAAATTCTATTATAGTAATTTAAACTGGAGAAGTGGTTTAAGCTTTAAATTTTAACAAGATAATTCAATCTATATTTATAATGAATAAAGTCTTTTTTACTTGTATTGTATTATTTACTTTCCTTTCTTGTCATTCATTAGTCGAAGATGAATTTCCTGACACCAAAAGAATCCCTGTCATAAACGGGTACTTAGAACAAGGAAAAACATTTAAAGTGCATGTTACTTTTTCAACTAAAGTATCTGACTCGATTCCGCCTCCTGTTGAGAATGCACAAGTAATTATCGAAAGCACTACCAAAACTCCAGATACACTAAAGCACACTGAAAACGGGTATTACGTTAGTTCTCGTATTGTACAAATAGGTGAGACATACACTTGTAAAGTACATATTGCAGGTTATCCTACATTATTAGCACAAACAACTGTTCCTGAACAAACTGAAGTTGATTCAGTTTATTTTACTGATTTGGCACAGAGAGGCGAAGAGGGTGAAAAAATTTCTTCATTAGAATTCTTCATTGCAAACAACCTGTTAAAAAAACAATATTGGCATGTATTATTAATATCCGAAGGATTAAAAACATATTATGATAATGAAAAAGATGAATTAGTTCAAAATTATAGTATTGAAAATGAAACTATTTATATGCTTGCAGGTCAGGATACAACCCTGCTCAACGAAGCAAATCCTTTGACATTATTTTCTAACAAATTGATAAATAAAAACAGTTACAAAGTAAAATTTTACGTTAACGAAAGCTATACTCGTTTCTATAGTGATCAAACATATTATATCGAACTAAGAAGTGTTGATGAAGCGTATTATAAATATTTGAAACAATACTATATTTATGAATCAGCAAGTTTTACTGAAATTGGAAAATCACCACAGAAATATCCGTTATACTCTAATGTCACCAATGGACTTGGTATATTTTATAGTTATTCGAGTAGGAAAAAAAAACTCATAATAAATACCGCAAATCCATAAAAACAATTTGAATTTTTAGTGCAACTTCAAATAAAAATGAAAGATCCAACTAAATTTATCACTCTAATATTTGTTTTAATAATTATACCCAATATTTCAGCTATACAACTTTCAGGTTTTGTACGAGACGATCTAACAGGTGAAGTGTTAATTGGAGCAAATGTTTGGGTGAAAGATCATAATACTGGAACAACCACGGACAATCGTGGTTATTTTAGCTTGAAAGTGAATTCTTCCTGCGTATTAACTGTTTCTTATATTGGTTATCAAACTCAAAACATAAGTATTCAATCAATCAGAGATAGTTTAATAAATGTAAAACTTAAAATTGAAAACAATCTACAAGAAGTAATAGTAACGGCCTCTCACGAAAAAAGTTATGATGTAACCCGTTTATCTGCTAAAGAGTTATCACTAATACCAACTATTGGAGGAAAACCTGATGTGATTAAAGCTTTGCAATTACTTCCGGGAGTTCAAACGCAATCGGAAGGCATGAGTCTAATGATGGTGCGAGGTGGAGCACCTGGACAAAATCAGTATTTACTGGATAATGTACCCTTAATTTATGTAAATCATTTAGGAGGTTTAATGTCAGTATTTAATCCTGATATGATTAATTCTGTGGATTTTTATAAAGGAAACTTTCCTGCTCGACATGGAGGAAAATTGTCGTCAATTGTAGATATTACTCAGCGTGAAGGTGACATATCCAAACATCAAGGCTCATTTAGTTTAGGCTTGACTGATGCTTCATTAACTTTTGAAGGTCCATTAGCTAATAAAAAAATGAGTTATATTGTTACTGCTCGTAAAACCCTGATTGATGGTTTACTGGCTGGTTTCAGTACGATATCAGACGGAAATAATGTTATAGTGGCTTATGGATTCCATGATATTAATGCTAAACTCAGTTGGAAGCCAGATGAAAAAAATAATTTAAGTTTTAATCTGTATCAGGGAGATGACTATCTCAACTATTGGACAAAGCCTTGGAAAATGCATAATGGCGAAAAAAGCCATATTAATCAACAGTGGGGAAACTGGTTAATGTCGGGACGTTGGAATCGTGTGTTTAGTTCAAAACTTTATGCTGAGAGCATTCTTTCCTACAGTCGTTACCGCAATAAATCAGGGTTAAAATATAGCTATAAAGAAGCGGAAATAAATAAGGAAATCGAAATAATGAATCAATCTTCTGTCAACGATTTTTCGATCCGGACTGCTTGGAAGTATTCTTTTTTGAAAAATTGGAACATGGAGTTTGGTGGTCATGTAGGATATATAGTTTATGAACCGAACTATAATTATCTTTCTTCTTCCAGCATTCCGGCAATTGGCGATATTTATCATTCAGTTGAATCGTCAATTTATCTTGATAATATAATAAAGTTGTTTTCTGGACTTTTGCTTCGACCATCATTGCGTATTAATAATTTCTCGAACAGCGGTGAGAGTTTCTTGGAAATTGAACCACGTGTAAACCTTTCTTATAAAATAAACAGTAATCAAAGTCTGAATATTAATTATATGCGTGTCAGTCAGAATTCGCACTTAGTTTTTGCTCAAACCGAATTATTAAAACGTGAAGTATGGCTACCAGCCACATCGGATTTACTTCCAGAAATTTCAAATCAGTTTTCCGCCTCGTGGTATAGCAGTTTCTCCGATTGTAAATATACTACCGAAACCAATATCTATTACAAAAAAATGGAGAATTTAGTTTCTCTTAAAGAAGGTTACGAAAATATGCTGAACATTACTGGTATAGAAAATAAAATTGAAACCAGTGGAGAAGGAATTGCTTACGGAGCAGAGTTTATGTTAAAGAAAAACTCAGGTAAATGGACTGGTTCGCTATCGTATGCATGGTCTTATGCTAACCGTACTTTTGCGAATATTAATAATGGTGAAACCTATGAATTCGACTACAACCGTCCACACAGTTTTACGTTGAACGTAAATCGTGATCTTAGTAATAGCTGGACTATGAGTGCTGTCTGGATTTTGCAAAGCGGCACACCTTATACCCCATCCTTAGGTAAACAATATACTATTAATCCAGAAACTGGAAAAACTAATATTGAGTTGATTTACGGACAGAAAAATTCAGAAAGAATGCAAGCTTACCATAGATTAGATCTTGGTTTTAATCATACAATAACCACAAAAAAAGGTAATAGGGCGATTTGGTCATATTCGATTTACAATGTTTACAATCGTATAAATCCATTTGACTACTATTATGATAACGACAATAATAGAAGAAATTTGATTTACTATAACCGTCCGCTTGGGCTTTATAAAATCGGACTTTTTACTTTCATTCCTAGCATTGCTTATAAAGTCTATTTTGATTATAGCAAAAATACTAATACTATTGAGAAAAAAGGTAAAAAGAAAAATAAATGGTTATACTTCTAATCATGACCTAATCGCCCAAAAAGCAAAAAAAGCCACAGCAAGTTAGTGAATTTTTCAATTGTCTTGCAGTGGCTTTTATAGCTTTTTGATAATAGGCAAAGCGGTCACAGTACATTGTTTTTTTTCGGTTAGACAGTTGAAGTGTAAGCCCCCGATAAACTACACTAAACTTTGCAACTTTCCGTCCGGAGTTTTACAATCTCCAGCACAAAAACCCATAAATTGTTAGAGTATTATTAGAGTATCGTTGGACTTTGGTTTAAACTCCGG
>Ga0209958_1000494_pt1 | contig 68653 bp, 68 predicted proteins | sample ThiBio_inoc_plan_FD_183942 | JGI IMG/M metagenome (GOLD analysis project Ga0209958, IMG submission 183942) | Wastewater bioreactor microbial communities from Cape Town, South Africa - Thiocy_inoc_plan (SPAdes) | ecosystem: Engineered > Bioremediation > Thiocyanate > Unclassified | place: South...
GAGCACGCCGCAGAGCACCAGGACCGAGAGGCCGGAGGCGGCGGCGGCCCGGGGATAGGCCCGCGCCATGGACGCCCCGCGGACCGCGCCCGCCCCGACGGCCGATCCGCCCGAGCGGACGACCTGCAGCAGCCGGCCGACGGTGCCGGGCGAGGCCGGGGCGTCGTCCGAGGCCCCCTCGCCGCCGACTTCCGTCGTGCCCTCCGCGGACGCTTCGATCACCCGGTCGGCCTCGGGGGCGTACACCGCGTCGGGGGTCAGGGCCTGGGGCTCGTCGGGGTCGGGATAGGTTCCTGGTTCGACCATCGTTCGGCCACCCTTAGTTTGGCGCTGCGGGCGCGGGGGTTGACGGCTGTTTCCTCGGCCGTCGCGGTCACGGGTTTCTTGGTCAGGACGCTCAACCGGTCGTCGTTGCGGAAGGCCCACTTCACCCGGCGGTCTTCCAGCGAATGGAAGCTGATGATCGCGGCCCGGCCCCCGGGGGCGAGGATCTCGGGCAGCTCGGCCAGGATCGCGTCGAGGTGGGCCAGCTCGTCGTTGACCAGGATCCGGAGCGCCTGGAAGACGCGGGTCGCCGGGTCGATCGGGCCGTGTCGCTGCTTCGGGGGGTAGCATCGGCGGACCAGGTCGGCGAGCTGGGCGGTGGTCGTCACCGGCCCCGCGTCCCTCGTCTCGACGATCTTCCGGGCGATCCGGCGGCTGAGGCGTTCCTCCCCATATTCGTAGATGGCGTTCGCCAGGTCCTCGGCGGACATCTCGGCGAGCAGGTCCGCGGCGGTCGGCCGGTCGGAGGTCGGGTCGAACCGCATGTCGAGCGGCCCGTCCGTCCCGAAGCTGAAGCCGCGATCCCGCCACGCGAGCTGGTCCGACGAGAGCCCCAGGTCGAGCACGACGCCGTCGATGGTCCCCGGCGCGATCCCCAGCGATTCCAGCCCCTCGCGCATCGAGCTGTAGGGGGCGTGGACGAGGTCGACCGGGAGGCCCTCGGTCGCGGCGCGGGCCAGTTGCAGCATGGCCGGGTCGCGGTCGAAGCCGACGACGCGGCCGGTCGGGCCGACGCGGCGCGCGAGGGCCGCCGTGTGGCCCCCCGCCCCCGCGGTGCCGTCGACGAGGACCGACCCCTCGCGGGGCGCGAGCCAGTCGACCACCTCGTCGAGCAGGACGGGGCGGTGGACGGCCTTCGGTCGCTCGGGGGGGGGCCCGGCGGGATCCGGCGGCGGCTGGGATGTCACGGCCTGGGCGCTCGTACTCGGGACGTGGCGACCCCCCGATCCGTCGCCGGGGTCCGCCGGAATCTAATCGACCGCCCGCCCCTGTCAACCCCGACCGCGGCGGCCGTGGGCCGGGACGGACGATCCCTCTTCCAGTCTCGATCGTCGCCGACCCCGCCGCGGCTTGAGCCCGACCGGCCGGGTCGTCCAATCCCCTTTCCGATCGGGGAGGCGGCGGGATATGATGGAGCCGGGGGTCGAGTGGCGCCGTCAGCGCGACGAGACGCGGACCAGGGACGGCGAAGCCGTGCTGTTAGATCGAGGCCGTGGCGGCCGAAGCGAGTGGATCATGACCCGACGTTCCCGAGGGCGCGAAGTGGCCCTCCAGGTCCTGTATCAGCTGGAGCAGAACTCCGGCGTCGTCAACCCCGAGGTCCGTCGCTTCATCGAGCGCAGAGTCCTGGGCGACCGCGAGCTGGTGATCTACACGATCGGGCTCGTCGAGGGCGTGAAGAAGCACCAGCCCCAGATCGACGAGGCCATCAAGCAGGTCGCCGAGAACTGGCGGCTCGACCGCATGGCCGCCATCGACCGCAACATCCTCCGCCTGGGCGCCTTCGAGATCCTCCACCGCGACGACGTGCCGGCCAAGGTCGCCATCAACGAAGCGCTGGAGCTGGCCAAGCGCTACAGCACGGCCCAGTCCAGCCGCTTCGTCAACGGCATCCTCGACAAGGTCCTCCAGACCTCCAAGCCCGGCCGGGCGAACGAGGGCGGGGAGGCCGACCCCGAGTCGACCGCCGCGCCCGCGGCCGAGCCCCCCGCGGCGGAAGGCCCCGCCGAGTGACCCGCCGCGACGCCGATTTGCACGTCCACACCACGCATTCCGACGGCGCGTGCTCCCCCTGCGAGGTCGTGCTCGCCGCCGCCCAGGTCGGCCTGGCCGCGGTCGCGATCACCGACCATGACACCATATCCGCCCTGGCCGTCGCCCGCCCGGAGGCCGACCGCCAGGGCGTCGAGCTGGTCCCCGGCGTCGAGATGACCTGCGAGTACGAGGGCCGGGAGGTCCACCTCCTGGGCTACTTCTTCCGCGAGCATCCCGCCCTGCTCGCGGCCCTGGAGCGGCTGCGGGCCGATCGCGTCGGCCGCTTCGCCGCGATGGCCGCGAAGCTGGAGGGGCTGGGGATGGTCGTCGACCTGGCGGCCGTCCGCCGCTGCTTCCCGCGCGCCACGCTGGGGCGTCGCCACCTGGCCGAGTACCTCCACAAGACGAAGCAGGCCCCCAGCGTCCGCGAGGTCTTCGACCGCTACCTGGCCGACGGCAAGCCGGCCGACGTATCCAAGGCCCGGCTCGACGCCTTCGAGGCCCTGGCCCTGGTCCGCGACGGCGGCGGCGTGGTCTCCTGGGCCCACCCGCCTTACAACCTCCGGCTCGATTCCCTGCGGGCGCTCGCCGAGGCCGGCCTGGCCGGGATCGAGGTCGCCGGCCCCGGCGTCCAGAACCGCGTCGGCCGCCGCTTCCGCGACTGGGCCGCGCAGCTCGACCTCGTCCCCACCGCCGGCTCCGACTTCCATTCCGCCGATCGTCCCGGCCGCCGCGTCGGAGCCTACCTCTGCCCCCAGGCCGACCTGGACCGACTTCGCGAACGCGCCGTCGGCGTGGGCCATCCGACCGCCTGATCGCAATCCCCGCCGGTTGGGTCCGTTCGCGCGGCGAGTCGAAACGGGAGGCCACGCAAGATATTCAAGGTCAGTAGTTTGCGTCTTTCCGCATCGGGTTCGTTCGTCGAAGTCGATTCATTTCCGCCCGGCCATCGCTCGATTCCGCCGGGAATCGGTGGAAGGCACGACGAGAGGGTGGTCGGGGCGGGCCCGCCCGGACGTCCTCATCCCGAGGGCCGTCGACATCCGGGCGGGCCGCCCCGACCACCCTTCAAAACTTGCGCGGCGGTCTTCGCCCCTGATCCCGCTGCCGAATTGTCAAGGAACGACGATCCACACGAGTAAGGTCTCGTGCGGAGGCCGCGGGATTTCAGGATTCCGGGATTTTCGATCGATCACACCGCGCTCAGTAGATGTCTCGGCCGCGCGAGAGGCGGTCTTCCAGGCCGTCGGCGGCGGCGGCGATGCGGCGGAGGACGTCGGCGGCGGGGAGGTGGGAGAGGAGTTCGACGGGGAGGTTCTCGACGAAGACGAAGTATTCCTCGCCGCGGAGGACCCGGATGGCGAAGCAGCCGTCGATCATCCGGGCGTTGAGCTTCAGCAGGATGCGGCAGTCGCGCTCGACGACCGGGCCGCAGATGGAGACGAAGCCGACGAGCGAGCGGCCCTCGGCGTCGACGCCCGCCGTGCCGACGTAGACGGCCTGCTTGCGGTCGAGGCCGAGCGGGACGGTCGTCCGCCAGCCACGGCCGGCGGGGGCCAGGGGGAGGCCGGAGCGCTCCAGGAAGACCCGGACGCCGCGGCCGACGTCCGGGTCGGCCGGCTCGGGGGCCTCGTAGGCGCCGAGCGCGTCGAGGCCGGCGTCGGCGTCGGGCTGCGCGCCGCCGATGGGCAGCCCGCAGCCCGCGCAGAAGCGGGTGGTCATGAAGTTGGCCGACGTGCATCGCGCGCAGACGATCGTCACGGACGACATCGCTTCGGCCCCCTCGGGGAGTCGGTCACTTGGCCACTTCGAGCGACTTGACCATCGCGTCGAATTCGGGGGCGAGCTTCTTCATGGTCTTGTCGGGGCCGACCATCCGGATGAAGTAGCCGGCGTCGTCGGTCAAAAGGATGGCGCCGAGCAGCCTCGCGCCGGCGCGGTCGGGCTCGGCTGGGAGGCCGGGAAACTTCGAGGGGTAGTAGTGGCCCGAGGTCTCGGCGCGGGTGACCTCGCCGGACTTCGACGTCACCGTCGTCTTCTCGATCTTCGGCGGGTTCCCCTTCTCGTCCTTGAACAACTTCTGCCAGCGCTCCAGGTTGGCGTCGACGCCGCCCGCCCCGCCGGGGAAGACGAAGACGACCAGCTCGGCCGGGTAGTCGTCCCCTTCGGCCGGATCGGCCTTGAGCTGGACGGCGCGCATCTGGGAGGCGGACTCGACCTTCTTCCAGGCCGCGGGGACCTGGAGCTTCAGGCCGCGGGCGTCGATGGCCTGGGTCTTGGCCTCCTGGGCGTGCAGGTCGGCGCCCAGCAGGGTGGCGAGGGCGGCCAGGGGGGCCGCGAGTCGTACCGCTTTCATGTCTCGGCCTCGGGGTTCTTCGGGCCGGGGCGCGGTTGCGACGCCCCGGCGGTGCGAATACGCTGGCCCTGGCCGTCGGTTCTCTGATCGATCCCCGCCCGTCGCCAAGGAGCGCGTCATGACTCGGTCCGCGATCGCCCGGTGCCTCGCCTGCCTGATCCTCGCCGGCCTGGGGACCTCCCCGGCGTCGGCCCAGAAGAAGGCCCCGGACGGCGCCAAGGTGCTGCTGCTGTCCGGCGGCCAGCGCCAGCACCACGGCTACCGCGACCAGGCATTCTACCTGAGCAACGCCCTGGAAGACACCGGGCGCTACGAGGTCACGATCGACGAGGACGCCGCCCTGCTGGAGACCCCGGCCCTGGCCAAGTACGACCTCATCATCGGCCTGGCCGACCGTCGCGACCCCGAGTTCAAGCTGACGCCGGGCCAGCAGAAGGCCCTGTTCGACTACGTCCGGGGCGGCGGCGGCTACGTCTCGATCCACGGCGCCGACAACGCCCCGGCCGACTGGGATCCCGAGTACCGCAAGATGCTCGGCGCGGTCTTCTCCCACTTCGGCCTGCCCGACGGCAAGACCCGCAAGGGCGAGTACACCGTCCGCATCGTCGACCCGTCCAGCCCCGTCGCCGCCGGCCTGTCCGACTTCAAGCTGAAGGACGAACTCTACTACCACCTCCAGATCGAGCCCGACGTGAAGCCGCTGGCCGTGGTCGACTTCGAGGGCGTCGCGTGGCCCGTCGCCTGGACGCGCCATTACGGCAAGGGCCGGGTCTTCCACACCGTCTTCGGCCATCGCGACTTCGGCCCCGACAAGCCCGACCCGCTCCGCGACCCGAGCTTCGGCAAGCTGGTCCTCCAGGGGATCGGTTGGGTCGCCGAAAAGGAGTGAACCGGCGCGGGGATTGCCGCTAGACTGGCCCGACGGCCCGCGTCGAACATTCGTTGGAACATCTCGAACGGAGGATGACCCGTGGAACCCATCGACCCGACGATCTCGCGGCGGAACTTCGTCCGCGCCGGCGCCCTGATGGGAGGGGCCGCGCTCGCGTCCTCCGGCCGGGCCGACGACGCCCCCGCGCCCGGCGCGATCGAGCAGGTGACGCTCGGCCGGACCGGCGCGAAGGTCTCGCGGCTGGGGATCGGCTGCGCCTACTTCAACCGCGATAACGTCACCCCGGACGACGTCGGCAAGACGATCCATCGGGCGCTGGAGCTGGGCGTCAACTACCTCGACACCGCGCCGGCGTACGGCACGGCCGAGGAGAAGATGGGGCCGACCATCAAGGACGTCCGCGACAAGGTCTTCCTCGTCACCAAGACGCCCGACGCCACCTACGAGGGGACCTGGAAGTCCCTGAAGAACAGCCTGAAGAAACTCCAGACGGACCACCTCGACCTCGTCCACATGCACAACTTCGGCGACGAGAACGTCTGGGGCGACGACGACCTGGTCTTCGGCGACAAGGGGGCGATGGGCGCGCTCCGCGAGGCCAAGAAGCAGGGCGTCGTCCGGTTCATCGGGGCCAGCGGCCACCTCCACCCCACCCGGTTCCACCGCGCGATCGACTCCGGCGAGGTCGACGTCCTCATGAACGCCGTCAACTTCGTCGTCCGCCACACCTACGACTTCGAGCATAAGGTCTGGTCGCGCGCCCGCCGCATGGACCTGGGCCTGGTCGCGATGAAGGTCCTGGGCGGGGCGCGGCGCCAGGAGGGGGGCTTCAAGATGGACGAGGAGCACTACGAGCGCGCCTTCCGCTACGCGCTCTCGCTCCCCGGCCTGGACGTCGCCGTCGTCGGCCTGGAGAACGTCGCCGAGCTGGAGAAGGCCGCCGCCACCATCGCCCGCGTGAAGCCCTTCACGCCCGAGGAGGAGCACGAGGTCGCCCGCCTGGGCCTCCAGATCGCCGCCACGCCCGAGTGGAAGACGGCCTACGGCGAGCCGCTGACCTAAGGCCTTATCGACGGACGGCCGAGTTGCTCACGGGTGCCTTTCCGTCAGGGCAATCAGCAGGATGATCCCGGCGATGATCCCGGCGAGGAGTATCAGGACGATTGCGAAGGCCTTCAGGAGCTTGAAGATGAGCTCGGCGATCCGGCCGAGCCATCTCTTGAACTCCCGGGCCGGTCGACGGAGGGAGGCCGGTTCGCAGACCGGGCTGAACTGGATCTCTTCATCCACGAAGAAGGCGTCCTCGTTGATCAAGAGAGGCTCCTCCTCTTCGTCGACCGCCGATCCGTCCTCGCCGACGACGGCGGAGTTGGGCCGCGCCGTCGATCGTCCCTCATCCGGAGGAACCCGCGACATCGGAGCGACCCCGATCGGAACGGCGGTCGATCGCGGAGATGATGCTGCGTCGTCGATGGCTGAGGCGAACTCCTCCATCGAGGAGAATCTCGCGGACGGGGACTTCGCCATGGCCCGGGCGCAAATCCTCTCGAGCGAGGGGTCGATCCCGGGTGCCAGCGATGACAGGGCGGGCGGTTCAGCATGCTGGATCAGGCCCAGCACCCGGCCCATCGATCCTTCGAAAGGGCAGCGACCCGAGAGGAGGTGGTAGAGGATCACTCCCAGGCTATAGACGTCCGACCTCGGACCGATCGCGCCCCTGTCCCCGTCTGCCTGCTCGGGCGACATGTAGTGCGGCGTCCCGATCGGTACGCCGCTTTGGGTCAGCATTTCGTCCATGTCCAGCGTGGAGCGTGCGATGCCGAAATCCATGACGATCGGCTCATGGCTCGGGCCGAGCATGATGTTCGACGGCTTGAGGTCGCGATGGACGATCCCCAGGCCATGGGCATGAGCGATCGCGAGGGCGATTCGCCGCACCAATTCTCGGGCCTCTGTCGGCTGGAACGGGCCGACGGCCAGCCTGGTCGATAGGGTCTCCCCTTTCAGGAGCGGCATGACGAAGAAGGGGACTCCCTCAACCTCGCCGACGTCGTGGATCGGGCAGAGGTTCGGGTGGTGAAGCTTGGCCGCGGTCCTCGCCTCCCGTCGGAAGCGGCTCAGCGCCTGCTCATCGGACCGTTGGTCCGGCAGCGGGAACTTGATCGCCACTTCGCGGTCCAGGATCTCGTCTCGGGCCAGGAACACGGAGCCCATCCCACCGTCTCCGAGTTTGCTCACGATCTGATATCGTCCAACCCTCCCCGAAGCTATCGGATCATTGGAATTGCCCCGGGCCGGCCGGAACAAGTCGACTGTCGCATGAGACGGGGGGCCGTCGTGTCCGCCCGCGCTCGGCGATCCTCGGGCCCGAAACGTCAGGCCGCAGGCTTTGCACGTGGCTTCCGCGGGGCCCGGCTCATCCTCCACAACGACCGGCGCGCCGCAGTCGGGATTAGGACATACTGTATTAATAGACATGAGAGCAACTTTCCATCAAGGCCGTCCGCTTCGGCCTATCCCGGGGAGAGATGCGTCGCGGGCGGTTTGAGCCCTCAAGTGTAGCACCCGGCTTGCATCCGGGGCGAAGGCTCATCGACGCCCCGCGGCGCGGCCCACGGTCGGCATGTTGTGTTTTCCAAAAACGGAAATTAATATGGGCGGCTGATCGTTCCCGGTCTGGTTCATGGGAGGTGGGGATGAAGCTGCTTATCGCGCCGGCCTGTGTGTTGGGACTTGTCATGGCGGCTGCCACGTCGATCGCGGAGACGGGCGATCCCGGCCCATTCCCGATCATGGCGTGGGACTACGCGGACGACGAGCCGACGCTCCGGTCGATGGCCGAGTGCGGGATCAACGCCGTGGCGTTCGTGCCCGAGAAGGCCCTCGACATCTGCGCCGGGCTGGGCCTCAAGGCGATCGTCTATCATCCCGAGCTGACGCCCGCGCGGTGGGACCAGCCGTTCCGGAGCGAGGGGCCGATCAAGGTCCTGCCCGAGCTGATCCGGCGCGTGAACGACCACCCCGCGGTGATGGGCTACCACCTGAAGGACGAGCCCGACGCGGGCCAGTTCGCCGAGCTGGGCAAGGCCGTCGCCGAGGTCCGGAGGCTCGCGCCCGGCAAGTGGCCTTACATCAACATGACCCCCGGCATGGGCGAGGGGTATGACCAGTTCCTCGAACTGTTCGTGAAGGACTCCAACCCCACGATCCTCTCGTATGACAACTACCCGCTGGGGCAGGACGGGAGCTTCTCGTACGGCTACTGGGCGAACATCGCCTCGGTGAGAGCGGCCGCGCTGCGGCACAAGCTGCCGTTCCACACGATCATGCTGAGCGTCGCCCACCTGACCTACGCCGAGCCGACCGCCGCCACGCTCCGGCTCCAGGCGTACGGGGCGCTGGCGTACGGGGCCCGCGGCATCTGCTACTACAAGTTCATCAGCCGCGAGCTGCCCATCCTGGAGGCCCCCGACCTGGGCGACTGGCGCGGCGGGCCGCTCGACCAGTTCCTGGACAAGACGCCCGCCTGGGACTTCATGCGGAACACGAACCGGCAGGTCGCGAACCTGGGCCCGACGCTGCTGAAGCTGCGATCGGACCTGGTGTATCACGTCGGCGAGGTCCCCAAGGACAATCGCGGCCTGGGCGACGACACGCTGCTGAAGGGCCTGCTCGCGGGCGAGTCGTTCCTGATCGGCGAGTTCACCCACGAGGACGACGGCTCGCGCTGGGTGATGATCGTGAACAAGCACCTCAAGAACTCGACCCCGTGCCGTCCCGACTTCCGCGAGAAGCCCGAGAAGGTCGAGTACGTCTCGCCCGTCACGGGCGAATTGAAGACGTTCCCCGACCCCTGGTACTGCCTCCCCCCGGGCCAGGGCGTGCTCCTGAAGATCACGCCGAAGGCGGGCTGAGGTTCAGCCCCCCAGCGATTCCGACATCCAGCGGGCCATCGCGCGGGAGTCGTCGTCGGTCCGGGCCTCCAAAGCCCGGATCACCTTCCGCCGGCGCTCCTCCGGGTGGTTCTGGTTGAGCTTCGCCTTGCCTTCGATGCGGGCGATCTCGATCTCGAAGCCGACGACGGCCCCGAGCATCTGGTCGATGTCGGGGTCGGCCTCGTCGTAGGTCCAGGGGACGGGCATGGGCCGTTCGTAGGCCGATACGGTGCGGCGCAGGATGTCGCGGAGGGCGTCGCGATCCTCGACGAGCCGGAGCGCGCCGTAGGCGTGGACCGCGACGTAGTTCCAGGTCGGCACGGTGCCGGGCGTCTCGTACCAGGTGGGCGAGATGTAGGCGTGCGGGCCCGAGAAGACGGCCAGGGCCTCGCCGTCGACGTCCCGCCACTGCGGGTTGGCCCTCGCCATGTGGCCGAGGAGCCGGCCGCGAGGGCCGGCGTCGGCGTCGAGCAGGAGCGGAAGGTGGCTCGCGACCATGCCGCCCCGGCCCCGCGTGACCAGGGTCGCGAAGCTGTGCCGCCGCATGAACGCTCGGAGTTCCGAGGGGTCGTCCATCCGGAACGAGGCGGGGACGTACATATCAGGATTCCCGTCCGGGTCGTCGTGGATTGATGGAGATCCGGACGGCCCATCGATCGCGGAGGTTCGCCCGGGACGATCGTCGGATTCCGGACCTTCACGGAGTGGCGAGAGGTCTCGACGCGAACGGTCTTCCCCCCAGGCGGGGGAAGACAGACGCCGAAGGCGTCAGATGAGGGGGACGACCGGCGCGGGGGCCGTCGGGATGCAAAAGCCCGCCCGACCAAGCCGCCGCGAGATCCGACGGTTTTCTCGCTCGTCCTCCCCCTCATCCGGCCCTTCGGGCCACCTTCCCCCGCGAGGGGGGAAGGCCGTGACGATGGACCCGGAATCCGTGAGGGTCGACCGGTTCAGTCCGTCACCTCCAGCCGGATCTCGTCGGAATTGCCCTTCAACTCGGGGGCGTACATGGCCTCGGCGCGGGCGGGGAGGGCGTGGAAGCGGCCCGGGATCTCGGCGCGGAGGCGGTAGGCGACGCTGTGCTTGCCGCGGAGGAGCGACGGGACGAAGAACGCCACGCGCTCGTCGCGGAACTCGACGTAGGCGTTCATGTCGTTGCCGTTGTAGCCGCTGCGGACCTCGACGGGCTCGAAGCCGGCGGCCTTGAAGTCCTCGAAGACGAGGTACTCGTAGTCGTTCTTGCTCTCGATCTCCAGCTCGACCTCGACCAGCTCGCCGCTCTTGAGCGAGGCCCCGTCGGCGAGCGGCTCGCGGCGGTACTTCTCGACGCGCTGGGAGACCGCCTCGCCCCGGCCGCCGGCGACGTCCACGGCCTTGTCGTCGGGGATCAGGCGATAGACCTGGCGGTCGACCTTCACTTCCAGCCCGGCGCGGGCGATCGGGTCTTCGAGGGTGAAGTTCGCGAGGTAGGTGTTGTAGTAGAGCGGGCCCTTCCCCTTCCTGGTGAAGGTGACGGCGTGCTCGCCGGAGTCCAGCTCGGCGCCCTCCAGGACGAGCGAGGCGTCGAAGCCGAACAGGTTCGCGGGGGTGATCGTCACCTCCTTGCGGACCTTGCCGTCGACGGCGATCGTCACCGCGAGGTCGGGCCTGTCCTCGCCGCTGGCCTTGAGATAGTCGGCCAGGGCCTCGACGTTGTAGGCGGTGTCGCGGGTGGAGCGCCAGTAGCTGCCGTGCTCGCGGTTGTTGAGGATGTACTTCGTCAGCCGCGAGGCCAGCCGGCCCTTGGGGTCGGTGGCGGCCAGGAGCTTGAGGTAGAAGGCGTCGGTCTCGGTCTCGCTCCCGTACCAATACCACCAGCAGCCCTCGTTGGGGAGCTTGAGCCAGGCCGTCTGGTTCTCCTCGTCCTCGACCACGAACTGGGCGACGTTCTGCATCACCGCGGCGAGCTTCTGGGCGTCGCCGAGCTTGTGGAGGGCCAGGCCGTACAGGCACTTGCCCTGGACGGAGAGCCCGGGGCGGTCGCGCTCCAGGAACTCGATCATGCCGGGGACGCGGACGTCGGCGTCGGCCAGGACCATGAAGATCAGGGCGTCCAGGTCGTCGGCCGCCTTCTTGTAGGGCTTGGTCTCGGTCGCGGCGTTCTTCAGCAGCCGCACCTGCTCGGCCTGGTGATTCGTCAGCCAGGCGACGCCCCGTTCGAGCATGCCGTCCGGCAGGGCGAGGTCGTTGCGGCGGGCGATCTGGAGGCCGTGGACGACCTGGGCCGTGGTGTGCGGGTACGACTTCTCGCCGTAGCCGGAGAACCAGCCCCAGCCGCCGTCGGCGATCTGCATCTCGGCCAGGCGGTCGAGCCCGGCGCGGGCCATCTTCACGACCTCGTCGATGTCGAAGACGGGGTTGCGGTCGGACTTCGGGAACGGCGTGCGATTGGGGCCGATCTGCTGGGCGTTGAGGTTCGTGTGGGCCGCCTGGATCGCCTTCAGGTCCACGCCCATGTCGATCAGGATCTTCTGGGTGATGACCGTCGGCAGGAAGCGGTTGAGGGTCTGCTCGGTGCAGCCGTAGGGGTAGTCGGCCAGGTAGGGGAGGGCGTCGACGAGCGCGCCGGCGAGGGTCGGCGAGTAGCGGACTTCCAGCCGGGTCTGCTCGGGCCGGCGCTCGGCCGGGACCTTGATCGTGACGGTCGCCTCCGACTGGTCGGGCCGGATCGCGCCGGCGACGGCCTCCATCTTGAGCATGCCGTGGACGTAGGCCGGGAACGACATCTGGGCGGCGTCCGAGTCGGAATCGGCGACGGCCTTCATGCGGACGACGGCCTGGCCCTCGTGGGCGACCTTCACTCGCCAGTCGACGCGGGCCTCGCCGCCGGCGGCCAGCTCGATCGTCTTCGAGGGCTCGGAGGTCGGCTCCAGGACGCTCCCGTCCAGCTCCAGCGCGACCCGGACGGACTTCGCCTCCTTCAGCTTGCTGTGGACGACGGCCGAGAGGACGACCTCGTCCTTCTGCACGAAGAACCGCGGGGCCTGGAGCCGGACGAGCAGGTCCTTCGACGTGACGAACTCGCCCTCCGACTGGCCGACGCGCGTGCCCGGCCCCATCGTCCACGATCGGACCTTCCACGTCGTCAAGCTGTCCGGGACGGGGAACTCGACCTCGGCGGTCCCGTCGGGCCTCGTCTCGATCGCCGCGGCCCAGTAGGCAGTGTCGGCGAAATTGGTGCGGACGACCGGGACCGGGCCGGCGGCCTCCGCGCCGCCGACGTCGGCGGCGGCGCCGTTGAAGGTGCTCACGGCTTCCGCCTTGGCCATCATGCCGCCTTCGGGCGCGAAGGCCGCCGCGGCCGGGGCGGGCGCGGCCAGGGCCATGGGCACGGCACCGCGGAGCCTCGTTCTTCCTACGCCGCCCATGGCCCCTCCCATGCCGCCCATGGCCCAGAAACTCTCGCGGCCTCCCGGGGCCATCCCGCCGCCGAACGCGCCGAGGTCCGCCATCGGCGTCTCGCCGTCTTTCAGGAGGTTGTAGAACGACCGCGACAGGCTCGACTCGGTCGAGGGGTTGTGCGACCGCTTCCACTTCCAGAAGACGTCCTTGACGTCGGGGACGTTCGAGCCGCCGGAGATGTATTCGACGGCCTTGTCGTAGACGGTCAGCACGGTCGAGCCGACGAACGGCCTGCCGTCGGGCCCGGTCAGCTTGAGGGCGAGCTTCGCCGTGTCGCCGGGCTTGTAGGTCGCCTGCGAGGGCTCCACCTTCACGTCGACGATCCGCGACTCGGGCGGGACGGCGACGTCGCGGGCCTGGTCGTGGACCTTGCCGTCCGAGACGGTGAGGGCCTCGACGAACAGGTTGGGCATGTCGGCCGTCGCGACGTCCACGTCGACCGTCGTCGATTTCCCCTTCAGCCGGATCGTCTTCGGCGCGAAGTAGACGCCGTTCGACGGGCGGAGGAACAGGAGGACGGTGGAGTCGACGCGCTCGGTGTTGATCTGGAGGCGGATCTTGTCGCCCGGCTTGTACTCCTTCTTGTCGGGGATCAGCTCCAGGTCGCCGAAGCGGAACGGCGCGCCGTCGAAGCCCTGGCCGGCGACCGTGACGAGATAGCCCCCCTCGATCGAATGGCCCTTGCCGTCGTCGACCACGGCCGCGATGCGGTACTGGCCGGGCTGGGCGGCCTTGATGGGCTGCCGGGCCCGGCCGTCGGCGTCCAGCTTGAGCGGCCAGGTTTCGACGGGGGTCTCGATCGGCTTGCCCTGGTCGTCGTAGGTCACCTTCAGGAGCTTGAGCGTCCCCTCGCCGGCCACGGGCTTGCGGTCGAGCGTCTGGGCGCGGACCTCGGCCTCGATCGTGTCGCCGGCGCGGTAGTGGCCGCGGTCGACCCAGGCGTAGACGGCGAACGGCTTGCGGGCGACGAGGACGGAGCCGTTGCCGTCGATGGCCCGCCGCGACTGGTCGGTGACGGTGGCCTGGACTTCATAGCGATGGTCGCGGTTCGGATGGGCGGCCTTCGCGAATGCGGTGTCGATCTCGACCTCGACCTTGCCGTCGGGGCCGATGGGGACCTCGGCGTCGGCGACGACCTCGGGCGGCCCTTGCGGGCGGTGCCACCACCAGGCGATCGGGGCGCGCATGCCCCACGAGGACCATCCGGGATACCACGGGGCGTCGGACGCGAACCACCAGTAGCCCGGGCCGTACAGCCAGTCCCAGCGGCCGACCGGGAACCAGCGGTCGTCGGCGTCGCGCCGGAGCACCTTGTACTTCACCGTCCCCTGCGTCACCGGGCCGCCGAAGTAGTAGTCCGCCTTGATGGTCGCCTTGACCTTCTCGCCCAGCGCGACGGGCTCGTCGGGGGCCTCGACCTTCACCTGGAACTCGGGCTTCTTGTACTCCTCGACGCGGAACGAGACGCCGCCGTGGGGATTGAAGATATCCCCGTTCATGGTGCCGACGTTGATGCGGTAGGGGCCCAGGGTCGCGTCCGAAGGGAGTTCCAGCACGCCGTCGACGCCGCCGTAGGCGTCGGCCTTCAGGGCCTTGTCCAGAACTCGTTCGCCCTTGGGATTGTCGATCTGGACCTGCACCTGCGCCCCGGCGTAGCGTGAGGCGTCGGGCTCGTCGTAGCGGGCCCGGCCGAGCCACGCCTTGAACTTGACGGCGTGCTCGGGGCGGTAGACCGGGCGGTCGGTGATCGCGATCGCCGCGGGCTGATCGAACCTCTGGGTCGTCCGTTCCAGCGGCCAGATCGGCGTGAAGCCCAGGTAGGCGAGGCGGCCGTCGGGCGTGCTGGCGGTCGCCAGCCATTGATAGGCGCCGTTCTGCGGGTCGGGCTGGACGGAGGAGACGCTCACCTGGCCGTCGGCGTCGGTCTTGGCGTCGGCCTGCATCACGTCGACGGTGAACCTGTTCCCCTGGCCGACCTGCCTCGTCCGCCAGCCGAAGACCTCCAGCGCGGCCCCGGCGACGGGCGAGCCGGTGCGGGCGTCGGCGGCGAAATAGAGGTGCTGCCGGTCCATCGGCTTGCGGACCAGGACGGTGTCGTCGACCCACGCCACGACCCGGCCGACGTTCCCCCCCTCCATCGTCGCCGTCAGCAGGTACGCGCCGGCCTTCTGGAGCGGGGTCGTCACGACGATGCGGCGGTCGAAGTGGTCGGCCGGCGGGTCGAGGTCCAATTCCCACTTCGCGACCGACTCGCCCCGATACTGCGCCTGGTTCTGCGAGACCAGCCGGGCGCCGACGTCGTTCACGTCGATCTTCTGCCAGTCGACCTCGGCGGGCCGCGACCGGATGTAGTCCTTCACGTCCTTCAGCAGCTTGTCGACGAGGATCTTGTGGGCCTCGAACCGGACCTTGCGGCCGTTGCGGAACGAGAAGTCGACGGAAGCCCCCCGGCCGGCGGGGTGGGTGGAGGCGGCCTCGAACCGGCCCCAGGGCTTCTCGATCTGGTCGACGCGGGCCTGGTAGTTGCCGTCCCGATCGCCGTACTTCGCCAACGCCTGCTTCCAGAAGCCGGCGGCGCGGGCGAACTGGCGGCGGTTCTCGAACAGGTTCGCCAGGGCCTCGGTCGCCTGCTGGGCCTGGCCGGTCCTGGGGTCGTCGACGACGGACTGGAAGATCCTGATGGGATTGAACTCGTCGGGGAGCGCGAACCGCTTCACGCCCGAGGCCAGCCGGGCGACGGTCTCCTCGTCCTTCAGCGTCTCCAGGCCGTAGACGCTCGTGCCCGGCTCCGCATCGTCGCCGTCGTCCATCGGCTCGAACCGGCCGCCCTGGAGGGTCTGCGTCCCGAACTGCGCCAGGGCGAACTGGCCGAGGGTCATGCGGACGGTGTTCAGCAGCCCGGCGTCGGCCTCGGCGGCCTGGGCCAGCGCCCATCGCCAGCGCTCACCGTCGTTCGCGGCCTTCTCGAACGACTCGGGGACGCGGTAGTAGACGGGCGAGCCGTCGGCGTCCACGGGCGCGCCGGGGGAGTCTCCGCCCCACCGGCCTCGGAAGCCTTCCTCGTAGTCGGGAAGGGCGGCGAGGTCCGTCAGGCTCTGGAGCCGCCACGCCTCGCCCGGGAACCGGCCGAACGCCAGGGCGCCGGCGAGGGACTGGAAGAATGCGCCCGTGCGGGCTCGATCGGGGTCGGCCTTCGCGGCATCGATCGCCTGCGTCAACAACTGGAGGGCCCGGACGCGGTCGCGGTCGGTCGCGTCGACGTATCGGCCGTCCCGCCGGTGCTGGCGGCCTCGCGAGAACTCGCCCGCGACGACGAACCCCTGATGCATGACCTGGTACAGGTAGCACGAGGCCGCGGCGACGGCCGTCCGGGCGTCCCCCTTGCGGCCCGTCAGCGCCCCTTCGAGGAATCCGTCCGCCTCGTCGGGCCGGCCGAGTTGTCCCAGGCATTGAAGCCCGCGAGGCAGGGAATCCTCGACCTCGCCCGGGGCCGTCGCCGGGTCGACGACGAGGGCCCGGTAGGTCTCGTAGGCGTCCTTGAAGTTCCCCTGGGCCATCAGGGCGTCGGCCTGGGCCTTGGTCCGGGGTTCCTCCGCGGCCGGGAATGCGAGGGCGACCCCGCAGAGCACGGCCAGCGACGCGGCGGCGAGCAGGGCGAGCGTGGACATTTTCATGACGGCCTCGCGCGAGACGTGGGGGATCCGGCGGCCCGGCGCTCCGCGCCGGTGCGGCTGCCATCCTATCTTAGAACGACGCGGAGCCGCGGTGTTCCTTAGATCCCTCGGGATTTTCAGCCGAAGGCGACGACCACGCGGAACAATTCCCCGGCCATGAGGTCGAGCCAGACGGCGTCGCCATCGACGGAGAGGTCGCCGATCGCCTCCCCCTGGAGGTCGTACTGGCGGGCCCAGGTGGGGTTGCGGAAGAACTGCACCCGGCAGCGTGCGTGGTAGCCCGCGGTCTCGACCAGATGGACGTCGATCCCCCAGCCGCGGCCGTCGTAGGTCTCGGCGAGGAAGCCGACGTGGGTGACGGCGACGGCCTGGGTGTCGGTCTTCATGAGCCAGCCGCGGTCGCCCATCGGCGGCGGGCCGGCCTCGGTCGGGACGGCCACCGCGGGCGTCAGGAAGTCCTGGGCCTGGCGGTGCGGGTGCTCGGAGTCGAGCGCCACGGCCAGGCGGAACGTCCGCCCCCCTTCCGACCCGGCGACGAGGATGGTGTCGAGCATCCTCGCGCCGGCCTTCTTGTGGTACGGTAGCCCGCCGGACAGCATGGCGGTGCGCTGGCGGCGGGTGGAGACGTCGATGGCGTCGGGCGATTCGGGCCGCTCGGCCTGGGTCGTCTCGGGGGAGAGGAAGGCGAGGCGGCGGACCATCGAGGAGGCGTCGGGCCAGGCCCACCGGCAGGCCAGGTGGTGCGACCAGGGCTCCGAGCGGGCGGCCCAGTCGGCCCAGGTCGGGTCGAGGTCGCGGACGGTCATCTCCAACTCGGCGATCGGGCGGCCGGCCCAGAGCCGGCAGCGGAGGTCGACCTGCGCGAACGCCTTGCCGGCGTGGTCGACCAGGGCCGACGTCGAGACGGCCTGCACGAGCGCCGGGCCGGCGAACTCGACCTCGAACCGCTCGCGCCGCATCTTCGAGGCGGCGGCCTCGCCCTGCGGCCCCTTCAGGCCGGTCATGACGACCTGCTGGGCGAGGCGCGCGGTCGATTCGCCGATCGCCATGATCCCGCGGAGGCCGCCGGTCGCCTCGTCGAACTCGACCTCGATCGACTCGTTCTTGATGACGCATCCGTTCGCGGCGACGCGACCCGCCTCGGCCGGCGGCAGGTCGGCGGCGGTCTCGCGGGGGATCCAGGCGAAGCCGAAGCCGGGGAGGTCGACGACCGCGACGACCCCCTCGTCGGTGAGCTGCGCGGCGACGAGCGCGCCCTCGGGCCGGAGGTCGGGCGAGGCGTCGGGGAGGAGGACGGGAACCTTGCGCGCCACGGCGATCGGGTTGAAGACCAGGTAGCCGGGCCGGGCGTCGCCGCTCGGCTCGCCGGAGATCGCCCCGGCCAGCGCGGCGGCCCATTCGGACTCCAGGGCGTCCGCCCGCGTCGCCGCCTCGTCGTATCGGCGGGTCTCGACGGCGGCCTCGGCCTCCTCGATTGCGGCCTGCTCGACCTGGGCGGAGTCGGCGTCGACCGTCGCGTCGGGCTTGGAGAGGGATACGGCCTTGGCCAGGGTGCGGAGCCAGCGGGCGGATTCCAGCCGCGCCCGCAGGCGGTGGTGGGTCGCGAAGCGGGAGACCGGGTCGTCCTCCCGGCTCATCGCGGCCTGGGCCAGATAAGGCGACGTGTATTCGTCGGGCTCGGGGCGGAAGGTCTCGTAGGGGCGATCGGTGAGCTGGAAGTAGTCGCCGACCGTGGCCCACCGGCCGAACACCGGCGAGTGCGTCGCGGCGCGGCGGAGGTCGAGATACCACGAGGCCACGGGCGACGGCCAGTGGACGATCGGCAGCGTGGCGACGGTGTCGGCCCTCATGGTCGCCGCGAGCTTCCACGGGAACATCAGCCCCTGCGAGGGGCGGTCCGCGGCGAGCGGGAGGCGGAACAGGGTCTCCAGGCTCGATCCTTCGGGGCTCTCCCAGATCCGCTTGGGCTCGCGACGGATCGGGAACCGACCGCCGTCGAGGCCCATGTGGAGCGCGAAGCGGTAGCCCGAGCGGCGGGAGAGCTGCGGCACCTGCGGCCAGAGGCCGAAGCGGCGGCGGGCGTAGGTCTCGACGTTGCGCTCGTCCAGGTGCTCGCGGTAGACCTCGCCGCCGCGTCGGAACTGCCAGAGGGTCGACTCGACGGGGAGGAGCGGGTCCTCGGCCTCGTCGTAGGTCCCGCCGATCACGTCGGCCCAGCCGTCGGTGATCGCCTGGCCGAGCCGGGGCATGGCGTCGGGGTCGAGCTTCGCCTGCGCCTCGACCGACCGGGCGGACGCCAGGAAGGTGAACGGGACCCGCGTCGCGAGCATCGCCGCGACGCCGCCGGCCGGCAGGGCGGGGTCGAGCAGGCAGAGGTCGACGAGGTAGGCGTCGACGGAGTAGACGGCCTCGCGGGCCTGGGTCAGGATCTCGAACGCCGTCTTCAGCCGGCGCGCGACGCCGACCGCGTCGCCGGCGGCCCAGGCGTCGGCGGCGGCCAGGGCCTCGCGCGCCAGGGCGTCCTCGTTCAGGGCGTCGGGCCGGCCCATCGAGGACGTCAGGTCGCGGACCATCCAGCGGACGAGGCCGAGCGCGAGGAAGTCCTCCGCGCCCGGCGGAGTCTCGGGCTCGTGGACCCCCAGCCGCTCCTGGATCTCGCGGACGGTGCGGTCGCGGTCGGGGCTCGACTCCATCAGGACCGAGCCGGCGTCCTCGGCCTGGGTGGCGTAGCCGGACGGGAGCCGGTCGCGCAGGCCGTCGACGACCAGCCGGACGTCGTCCTTCTCCGGGGGCGTGGGCGCGGCGAGGGACTCGATGCGGGGCAGCGCTGCGGCCCGCGTCAGGAGCGAGGGGTGCCACAGCGCCGTCACGGCGCACCAGGCGGCCTGGGCCTCGGCGTCGGTCAGGCCCGGCGAGGGCTCGCGGCCGGCGTCGGGGATCAGGGCCGTCAGCGCCAGGCCCGATCGCGTCGGGGCCGGGGCGGGCTCGGGCGCGGGGGGCTCGGCGTAGGGCTGGAGGATCCCGGGCGAGGGCTGTTCCGGGTCGGCGTCGGGCGTGCTCATTCCGTCAGGCTCCGAGGTCGTTCCGGAGTTCGCGAAGCTGCTCGGCCAGGGTCTCGACCTGGCCGCGGAGCCCCTGGACCTCGGCCCGCAGGGCGGCGACCTCCTCGCGCCATGCGGGGGCGGAGGCCGCGGCCGATTCCGCCCGATGCGCCACGGCCCGAGGGGCCGGCTCGTCGTCGAGCGGGGCGGCGTTGGCGAACGCCTGGCGGACCTTCTCCAGCTCGTCGGGCGGATACAGGTTGTGGGTGACGACGACCCCGCGCTTCTGGCCGCGGGGGGAGAGGTAGACCACCAGGTTGCGGTCGGCCAGGGCCTCCAGCTGGACCTGGAGCGCGGCGAGGTCGGCCAGGGGCTCCATCCGGCTGGCGCGGGCGCGGAGGTCGCCCTCGGTCTGGGGGCCGCGGAGGAGGAGTTCGGTGACGACGGCCAACTCGACCTTGCTGACCTTCAGCCACTCGTACAGGGTGTGCTTCCAGCGGGCGACGCGCCCGCCGCCTTCGACCAGCACGGCGGCGCCCTTCTTGCGCAGGGAGTGGAGGGTGTCTTCCACGTCGTCGGCGTCGTAGTCGACCACCGGGTCGCGGTTGGACTTCTGGTTGCAGCCGGTGACGGTGGCGGCGACGGTGAGCGGGTAGTATTCGGGCGTGGTCTTGGCCTTCTCGGCCAGCACGCCCACGACGCGGCGCTCGCGCGGGGTCAGGGGGACCCAGGCGGCGGCGGTTGCGTTCTCGGTCATGGTCGGTCCCATCGCGGTCGAGTTCGGCGGGGCTCGCCCCCCGCGAGGCCCATCGTAGCCGGGACGGGGGGGCGGGGCCAGGGCTCAGGAGATGCGGGCGACCCGGTCGGCCACGGCCTTGAACTGCCGCGCGGGGTCGGCCGGCGGCTCGGGCCAGACGGTGAGGAAGCCGTGGTAGGCGACCTCCTCCAGCGCCCCGACGTACTCCTCCCAGTCGAGCGCCCCCGGCGGGAAGCCGACGCCCCTCGGGTTGCGGGCGGTGGTCGAGCCGCCGATCGGGTCGCCGGCGTAGGCGTGGGCGATCCAGGCGTGCAGCTCGGTCGCGGCGGCCACCGGGTCGACCCCCGCACGGAGCAGGTTGGCCGGATCGAGGCTCGCGGCGAGCGCCGGATGGGCCAGTCCGTCGAGGAACGCCCGGAGCGTCGCGGGGGGCTCGTTGCCGGTCTCGATCGCCAGGCGGACGCCGCGGTGGTCGGCCCGGTGGCCGAGGGACGTGAGCGCGCCGGCGAAGGTCTCACGGCGGGGGGCGTCGTCTTCGGCCGGGATCGGGCCGACGTTCGCCAGCACGAGCCGCGCCCCCAGTTCGAACGCCAGGGCGAAGACGGCGTCGGCGCGGCGGATCCGCTCGTCGAGCTGGTCGGCTGTGTTGAAGGCCCTGCGGGTGGGGAGGGCCATGGCGATGAGGGAGACCTCGACCGAGCGGAGCTGGTGCTTCAGGTCGCGGCGGCCGGTCTCGCCCAGGCGGTGGGGGGCGAGGTCGCCGGACGCCTCCAGGACGACGCCCTTCGCGCCCAGGCGGGCGGCCTGCTGGATCTGCTCGCGGATCGGCCGGTTCGGGTCGAGCCGGAGGCCGAGGGGGTTTCGTATCATGGCGGGCGTAAGCTCGGGTTGATGCGGGCTGGGGTTTCGGACGATCATCGATTTCCCTAGACTCGCCCCCCCAGGTTACGAGACTCCGGCCGGTTTGGTGAGGTCAATCGCCCGTGGGACAGCCGCCCGACCCGACTTCCGTGCGGATCCCGCTCGACCTGCCGACCGACCGGCTCGTCGCGGCCGTCGGCGCGTGGCCGGAGCCGGCGATCCTGGAGAGCGGCCCCGGCTTCGGCCCCGCCGGGCGCTGGAGCATCCTGGCGGCGTACCCGCGCCTGGTCTTCGAGGCCGTCGGCGCGCGGTGGTCGATCCGGACCGACTCCGGGACCTTCGAGCAGGGCGACGATCCCCTCGCCCGGCTGGAAGCCCTGGCGCGCGAACACCGGCTGGCCGACCCGGCCGACGAGGCCGACCCGGACGCCTGCCCGTTCCAGGGGGGGCTGATCGGGTTCCTCGGCTACGACCTGGCCCCGCTGCTGGAACGCCTGCCGCGCAAGGCCCCGCGGGACTCGCGGCTGCCGGACGTCCGCATGGCCCTGTACGACACGGCCGTCGCGATCGACCTGGAGCGCGGGGCGACCGCGATCCTCGCCTGGGACCTGGCCGGCGAGGGCCGCGAGGCCGTCGAGCGCCGGGCGAAGTTCTGGCGTCGCGCGCTGCGTGGCGCCGTCGCCTCGCCGCGGCACCTCGGCCGCTCGGCGCTGGGGGAGGCGGTCTCGAACTATACGCGGGACGAGTACCTCGACGCGGCCCGGCGGGCGATCGAGTACGTCCACGCCGGCGACGTCTTCCAGGTCAACCTCTCGCAGCGGTTCGAGGCCCGCGGCAAGGTCGACCCGCTCGACCTTCATCTGCGGCTCCGGCGCGAGAGCCCCGCGCCGTTCTCGGCCTTCCTGCGCTGGCGGGACCTGGCGGTGGCCTCGGCCAGCCCCATCAAGGGGACCCGGCCCCGCGGCGACTCGCCCGAGTCCGACGCCGCGCTCGCCGCCGAGCTGACCTCCTCGCCCAAGGACCGGGCCGAGCTGACCATGATCGTGGACCTGGAGCGGAACGATCTCGGCCGCGTCTGCCGGTTCGGGACGGTCGAGGTCGTCGAGGCCCTGGCCCTGGAGAGCTACGCCCAGGTGCATCATCTGGTGGCCACCGTGGAGGGGAGGTTGCGCCGAGGGGTCGGGCCGATCGACGTCGTCCGGGCGACCTTCCCCGGCGGCTCGATCACCGGGGCGCCGAAGATCCGGGCGATGGAGATCATCGACGAGTTGGAGCCCTCGCGGCGCAGCCTCTACACGGGGGCGATCGGCTACCTGAGCCGCGGCGGGACCAGCGGGTTCAACATCGCCATCCGGACCGTGACGGTGGAGGGCGACCGCGTCCGCTACCAGGTCGGCGGCGGCATCGTGGCCGACTCGTCCGCCGAGGCCGAGTTCGAGGAGACCCTGCACAAGGGGCGCGGGATGCGCCGGGTGCTGGCCGGGGAGGATTCGCCGTGATCTGGACCCGCGGCGCGATCGTGGCCGACGACGCCTTGACGGTGAGCGTCCGCGACCGGGCTTTCGAACACGGCCTCGGCCTGTTCGAGACCCTCCGCACCTGGGACGGCCGGCCGACCCTCCTGCCGAGGCACCTGGACCGGCTGGCCCGATCCGCTCGCGCGCTCGGCCTGCCGATCGACGGTGTCCCGCTGCCGACGGCCGACGACGTGGCCGCGCTGCGGGCGGCCGACGGTCGCGAGGGGGACGCGATGCTCCGGATCACGCTGACGGGGGGCATGTCGTCCTCGGAGGGTTCGACGCTCTGGATGCGATCGTCTCCGTTGCCGCCTTCCTTATATAAGGAAGGGATCCGCCTGGGGACGGCCGGGCCGGCGCGGTCGGATCCGCTGGCGGCGTACAAGACTCTGAACTACTGGCCGTATCGGCTCCTCGGCGAGAAGGCGAAGGCCGAGGGGTGCGACGAGGCGTTGTTGATCGACGCCAAGGGATGCGTGCTGGAGGGGAGCCGGACGAACGTCTTCTTCGTGGTCCGCGGCGCGCTCGTCACGCCACCCGCCGACGGCCGGATCCTGCCGGGCGTGATGCGGGCGCTGGTGATCGAGCGGGCGCGAGGGCTGGGGATCGAGGTCGAGGAATTGGCGCTCAGCCTGCTCGACCGTCGGCTGCAACCGGACGAGGTCTTCTTGACCAACGCGGTGCGCGGGGTGATGCCGGTGGGCCGCTGGGGGAAGGCGGGGTTCCCCGCGCCGGGGGCGGTGACGGGGCGGATCGGGGACGACGTGCGACGATGGCTGGGAGGGGAGGGCGCATGAGGACCGTGGCCGAGGTGGCCGGCTGGCTGGAGGGCTTCGCGCCGTCGCGGCTGGCCGAGGCGTGGGACAACGTGGGCCTGCTCTGGGGCGACCCGGGCGCGGAGGTGGATCGGGTGATGACCTGCCTGACCGTCACCGCCGAGAGCGCCGACGAGGCGATCCGCGAGGGGGCCGGGCTGATCGTCAGCCACCACCCGATCCTCTTCCGCGAGACCAAGCGGATCCGCGCCGACCTGCCGGGGACGGGCTTCCTCTGGCGGCTGGCCCGCGCGGGGGTGGCGATCGCCAGCCCGCACACGGCCTTCGACGGCGCGGCCGACGGCATCAACGTCGGCCTCTGCCGCCGGCTGGGGCTCGTGGACGCCGTCCCGATCCGCCCCGCCGCCGCTCCGGCCGCCTTCAAGGTCGTGGTCTTCACGCCCGAGGCCGACCGCGACGCCGTGCTCGCCGCGGCCTTCGCCGCCGGAGCGGGGCGGATCGGCGACTACTCCGAATGCTCGTTCGCGATCCCGGGCCGGGGGACGTTCTTCGGCGGCGAGTCGACCGACCCGGCCGTCGGCGCGAAGGGCCGGCGCGAGACGGTCGCGGAGCTTCGGGTCGAGATGGTCTGCCCCGGCGGCCAGCTCGCCGCGGTCCTGGCGGCGGTCCGCGGCGCGCACTCCTACGAGGAGCCGGCGATCGACGTCTACCCGACGGAATCGGCCCCGACGGCCCTCGGCTCGGGGCGCATCGGCCGGCTGGAGGAGGCGCGGTCGCTGGGCGAGTTCGCCCGCACGGCCTCGCGCGTGCTGGGCGTGGCGGTGCAGGTGGCCGGCGACCTGGACACCCCCGTCGAGCGCGTGGCCGTCTCCTGCGGCGCGGGGGACGACTTCCTCGGCGACGCGGCCCGCATGGGGGCTCAGGTCTTGCTCACCGGCGAGGCCCGCTTCCACCGGGCGCTGGAGGCCCGCGCGATGGGCGTGGGCCTGATCGTCGCCGGCCACCACGCCACCGAGCGACCCGGCGTCGAGGACCTGGCCGGGCGCATCGCCCTCGCCTTCCCCGACCTCATCGTCTGGCCCAGCCGCGACGAGTCCGACCCCCTGGTCCTGCTCCACGACGGCCCGCCGACCTGATCGGCTCCGTTCGCCGGGACGACGACCGAAGCCATCGGCCGGAAGTGCTGATGTCATCAGGTGATGAGGTGGAAATACGCGGCTTCGTTCGTTGAGGACGCGCGTGCTTTTCGCCGCGGACGCCGGCCGAGCGGCCTCGGCCCGACGGACGCGCGGGGATGCGGCGAGGCCGCGCCCGCGGAGGATCTTCGCGCAGCCTTCGCCCCGGTCCGATCCCCCAACCCCCTTCGCCCGCGTCAATCGTTTCGTCGGCCTCGGCATTCCGCACCTCCTGATGGGTATGGTCAGCCGGGGCGAGCCGCGGATTTCACGATTCCGGAAACTTTCTCCGCAACATCTCGCCGATCGCCGCCGCAACCGGGGACGGGACGGTCTGCGGACGGGCGGACGACTCGCATCGCCGCCCGCACCGCCCGCCGGTTTCAGATCCGGGTCCGGTGCCGTCGCATCGCAGGCAGGGCGACGACGCCCAGCGCCATCCCCGCCAGGGCCAGCGAGGCCGGCTCGGGGACGGCGGCGGTCCCGTTGATCCGGAAGGCCGGCTCCTCCGCCGTGCCCTGAACATGCCAGGTCGCCAGCTCGTCGAACGAGTAGTAGTCCCCCGTCCCCCCCAGGACGCTCGCATACCAGATCCCGAAGGAGGTTTCGAGGGGCAGGGCCGCCAGGAAGTACGACCGGCCGGCTTCCAGCACGACGCCCCCGGCCGAGACGACGGTCAGGAGGCCGCTCGTCGGCGCGATCACGTCGAACGACTCCAGGATCGTCCCCGGCAGGCCGTTGGACTCGGTGTAGAGGCGGACGATGAAGGAGTTGTCGCCGACGTAGTGGAGCAGGGGCAGCTCGGCCGATGTGAAGAGAGAATCGCCCGTCCCGCCGACGGTGAACACCGCGGCGTGCGCCGCGTAGGTCCCGCCGTTTGACGATGGGGTGATGATCGCTTGCCCCCCGGTGCTGCTGTAGGAATCTCCCGGGCCCAGGCTGGAATAGATGACCTCGGCGCGGCCGGCGCATTGGCCCGCCGCCGCGATCGTGAGGGAGACGAACAGCCCGCGGATGAATCGTGACATGGTGTCGTTCCTGCCGGGACGAGCCGGCCCGGGACGGGCCGGCGGAGAAATTGAGGCCGTTGAACGCCAACGACGCCGAGCATCGATGCGGAGGACGATGCTAGGGGGCCGGGCGGGGCCGCGGTATCCCCAATTCGAGCGTCGCGAAGGATCAACGCGCGTCGGTCGCTCGTCAACCACGTCCTGGGCCAGAAGTATCCCCAATTCGAGCGTCGCGAAGGATCAACGCGCCCCGGCGACAGGTCGGAGGCCGTTCGAAAGCGACGAGGCCGGGGCCGCCCGGCGATGCGGGGGCCCCGGCCTCGGTGTGGCGTCGCGGTCGGTCCGGGCGTCACTTCACGCCGACGGCGACCGACGCGGGCTTGGCGGCCGAGAGGACCTTGTCGAGCTGGCGCTCGACCTCGTTCGCGGAGCGGAGGTTGCGGTTGACGACCTTCCCCTGGGCGTCGACCAGGAACATGGTCGGCAGGGAGATGATCCCGTAGTCCACGGCGAGGCGGCCGTCGATGCCGTTGGGCTCGAAGACCTGGGGCCAGGGGAGGTTGTGCTCCTTCTGGAAGGCTTCGAGCTGGGCCTTGTCGTTGTCGAGGCAGACGCCGACGACCTGGAGGCCCTTGGAGGCGTTCTTCTCGACGAGCTTGGCGATGTCGGGCAGCTCGCGGCTGACGGTCTGGCCGCCCCACGAGGCCCAGAAGACGACGAGGACCGGCTTGCCGGCGAACGCCGCGGTGTCCACGGGCGAGCCGTCGGCGCCCGTCCCCTGGATCGCCAGCGGCTTGCCTTCCAGGTCCAGGCGCTTGAGGGCGCCGGCGGCCTTCTTGCCGGCCAGGGTCTCGGGGAAGTCGGAGACCAGCTTCTTGTAGTCCTCGCGGGCCTTGTCCTCCTCGGCGTTGAACTCGTTGGAGCTGCCGAGCTGGAGCCAGACCTCGGGGGCCTCGTCGGACTTGGGGAAGTCCTTGAGGAAGCCTTCCAGGTCGGCCATCCACTTCTTCTGGTTGGCGACGAAGTTGCCGTTGGGCTCCTCGTTGCGGAGGACGAAGTCCGCGCCGATGAGGCGGTATGAGGCGTAGGAGCCCAGCGGCCCGCCGGCCTTGACCAGGCCCTCGATGGTCTCGCGGCCCTTGGACCAGGCGCCGGTCTGGTAGGCGGCGACCAGGCTGTCGACGGCCTGCTTCTCGTAGTTGAGGCGCTCCTCGGCGTCCTTGGCGGCGGCGGCCACGCCCTTCAGGAGCGGGACCCGCTTGAGGTGGACGCCGGCGGTCTCGCGCTTCTCGCCGCCCCCGGCGAGGGCGTCGGCGTTGGCCTTGTCGAAGTCGGCGAGGGCCTTCAGCGCGGCCTCCATCGCCTCGTCGTGCGTGCCGCCGCCGGGGACGTCGGCGACCTCGTAGAGCGCCGAGCGGATGCCGGAGGCGGCGGCGACGACGGGCTTCTCGGGGTCGACGACGCGCGGGAGGTCGACGAACTTCCAGGCGTCGCCGAGCTGGATCATCTCGGGGACCTGGAGCATCGTCAGCTTGCCCGGCTGGCCGCCCGGGGGCGTCGGCGGGCTGACGAAGATCATGGCGTTCTCATAGAGTACCACGTCCTTGCCCAGGCCGGCGGCCGGGTCGGCCGGCAGGGCGTGGGGGAACGTGCCGTCGAACTTGTTCCAGGCGGCCTTCTCGCCGCTCGCCTTCAGGGCGGCGACCAGCGCGGCGACCTGCTCGGCGCGCTTCTCGGGCGCGTCGGCGACCTTGGCGACGACCTCCTTCGGGAGCCCGGCCGAGGCCAGCTCGTCGGCGGTGGCGGTCACCGTGTCGACCAGGCGGGCGTCGCCGGCGGCGAGGGCCTGGATCAGCACCTTGCTCGCCTCCTCGGCCGAGATCCGCTTCCAGCCGACGATCTTGGCCCCCTGGACGATCCCGACGCGCGAGCCGGCCGAGTTCATCCAGCGGCACTCGTCCAGGCGCTGGTCGCCGTCGGCGTCGCTCTCGCGGTAGACCTCGAAGCCGTCCTGGAAGTAGCTCCACTGGTTCAGCTTGTCGCCGCCGTTGGTGATGAGGAACTTCCGCAGGACCTTCCCCTGGCCGTCGCGCAGGACGTAGCCGACCGTGCGGCCCTGGTCGGTCGCCGTCTCGATCTTGCAGGCGTCGATCGCGGCCGGCGTGGAGGGGGTCTCGTACTCGACGCCGACGCCGAGCGTCGGCTTGATCCCGAGCATCTTCTGCACCTGGGCGTCGGCGGCGTGGGCCGCGCCGGCCCCCATGCCGACCGCCAGGGCCGCCGCGAAACCGAGTCTCCGCATGATCTCCTCCTTGAATCCCGGCCGCCGAGGCGGCCCCCGGCGCCCGCATCCTGTCGCCCGACGTTGCGGAACGCCCGGGGCGCGAGCGCCCTTCGTCCGCGATCGCCGGAGTGGACCCCAAGTCGACGCTTTCGTCCAGAGCGAGTTGGCCGGAAACCGCCCCGGGCCGTCGCCCCGCCGCCCGGGTCCGGACTTCGTATAATGACGACGGCCGCCCGACGTCGCGGCGGCCGTCACGTCACCCTCGTCGAGACCCACGATGGGAATCCACCGACCGTCGCGCAGGCCCATCCTGCCCCTGTGCGCCTCTGCGTTCGCGATCGCGGCCCTCGCCGCCCAGGCGCGGGCCCAGGCCCCGGCCTACGCCGACCACGCGGACCTGCTGATGGTCCGCAACGCCGAGGGCCGCGAGCGGCCCGTCGAGAGCGTGGCCGACTGGGAGGCGCGCCGCGGCCACGTCCTGGAGCACCTCCAGGAGGTCATGGGGCCGCTCCCCGGCCCCGAACGGCTCGCGCCGCTCGACGTGAAGGTCCTCTCCGAGACCCGCGAGCCGGGCTACACCCGGCGCAAGATCGAGTTCCAGGCCGAGCCCGGCGACCGCGTGCCGGCCTGGCTGCTGATCCCCGACGGGCCCCCGGCGAAACGTCCGGCCATGCTCTGCCTGCACCAGACGATCAAGATCGGCAAGGACGAGCCCGCCGGCCTGGGGGGCGGCGAGGGCCGCCATTATGCGAAGGACCTGGCCCTCCGCGGCTACGTCGCGATCGTCCCGGACTATCCCAACTTCGGCGACTACAAGTGCGACCCCTACGCGATGGGGTACGCCAGCGCGTCGATGAAGGGGATCTGGAATCACAAGCGGGCGGTCGACGTGCTGGCCTCGCTGCCGGAGGTCGACCCCGAGCGGATCGGGGCGATCGGCCATTCGCTGGGCGGCCACAACGCGATCTTCGTCGCGCTCTTCGAGCCGAGGATCAAGGCCGTGGTCTCGTCGTGCGGCTTCAACGCCTTCCCCTATTATTACAAGGGGGACGTGAAGGGATGGTCGCACAAGGGTTACATGCCCCGGCTGAAGGACGTCTACGACCTGGACCTGAAGAAGATCCCTTTCGATTGGCCGGAGCTGATCGGGGCCCTGGCGCCGCGGCCTTTCTTCACGAATTCGCCGCTGCACGACGCCAACTTCGAAGTCGAGGGCGTCCGCGTGTGCGTCCGGGCCGCGCGGCCGATCTACGCCCTCTACCGCGCCGAGGACGACCTCGTCGCCGACTACCCGGACGCGGAGCACGCCTTCCCCGCCGAGGCCCGCGCGAAGGCGTACGAGTTCCTCGACCGGAAGCTGAAGCCCGCACCGTGAGGCGCGGGCCCCGCCGTCGGTCAGTCGGTCAGCTCGAAGTCGAAGTTGCCTCCCCCTTCGGGGACGTCGGCCTTGAGCTGGGAGGTCTCCGGGGAGAAGTACTTCTTGGGGATGAGCGGGTCGCCCGTCCCCTGGAGGTCTTCCTCCATGACCGCCTTGGCCTTCTTGCCGGTCGGCTTGGCCTTGTCCTCGCCGCGCGAGACGACGGAGACCTGGTACGGGCCGACGTAGGCGCCGTCGCCCGTGTCGAAGGTCCCCAGGCGATAGGAGCCGGAGGAGTCGAGGGGGGACTCGGCGGCGCGGCCCCCCTTCTCGGGGGTGAAATAGACGTTCCCCTTGGCCACGGGCTGGCCCTTGTAGGTGATCTTGCCCGTGACCTTCACGAGGCCCGGCTCGCCGCCGCAGCCGGCGAGGCCGGTCGCGACGGCGAGCGTCAGGCCCAGGCCGGCCGACGTCGCGGCGGCCAGGGCCTTCCTCGGTGCGAATCGCATGGATCGAGTCTCCGGTCCGTCGGGTCGAATCAGTAGGCGTCGGAGCTGATGACCTCGCCGCCGCGGCGGCTCCCCAGCGCGTTGTAGGTGCGCTGGTCGACCGACTGCTTGACGAAGCGGACCGAGCCGTCGGCCATGCCGAAGTTGCAGCCGCCGGAGTGGAAGCCGGAGAAGCCCCGGCCGGACCAGCTGTTGGCGTTGGCGTAGGTCGGGTCGCGGAGGCAGCGCAGCAGGGTCCAGTTCATCGGGATGCAGGTGCCATTGGTGGCCCCGGTGCTGGTGTACCAGACCGAGCTTTGCGAGCGGACCACCGAGGCGACCTCGCCGAGGACGAAGGTGTTGCTCAGGCCGTCCGTGACCGAGGCGATCGTCACCGCGGGGGAGACGCTGCGATAGTCGAAGAAGCCGCGGTGGTTGATGCCCGACCCGTAGGCGCCGGTGGGCGACTGGCAGTCGGCCGCGGCGGTCTCGGCCGCGGAGCCGGAGGCGTTGCAGCCGCCGCAGCCGTACTTCAGGCCGGAGCCGGCCGTGTCGTACGGGTTGGTCGGGCTGTTGCTGTAGCCGTCGCCGAAGCTGCCGGTGTAGTTGTTGAGCATCCCGTTCTGGCGGTTGTTCGTCGGGTCGTCTCGCGTCGAGTCGCCGCCGAAGCAGGCGACGCCCGGGGTGGTGCGGTCGGTGTAGAGCCTCCCGGTGTTCGGGTCGGTCGGGCAGAAGAACGAGGCGATGACGATCCGGCGGACCGTCGACATCGCCCGGCAGTCGCAGCTGTCCAGGAAGTTGATGGCGTTGTAGAGCGAGCCTTGCTCCAACTGCGGCAGGACCATCGGCAGCCAGCCCCAGCCCTTGCCGCCGGTGCCGAAGCCGCCGCAGTAAGGGTAGCTCCCCACCACGTCCACGTAGTTGTGGAGGGCCAGGTTGAGCTGCTTCAGGTTGTTCGTGCATTGCATCCGCCGCGCGGCCTCGCGGGCCGCCTGGACGGCGGGGAGGAGCAGGGCGATCAGCACGGCGATGATCGCGATCACCACCAACAGCTCGATGAGCGTGAAGCCGCGGCGCGGCGTCGCGCCGGGGGATTCCGCCTGGCACAGGGGGCGAACCATGAGGGACCTCCGCTGACGACCGATCGTGATGTGCGTACGAGAACGACGGGGGCGCGCGAGAGAACCTCGCGGCCAAGGACGATCCATCGGGCCGGCCCACGGCGTCGACGCCGACGGGCCTCGCTGCAAGGAGACGAGACGAGTCCTTTTAGTACCGCATGATTCGCCAGGTCGCAAGCATTCACTTCATGAAATCTTCACAGTTGACGGAGGACGCCTCGCGACAACCCGCCAATCCCGGCGAGTCAATCGGGCTCGCCGACGCGGAATTCGGTGCTCGGCGCCTTGACGTCGGGGAAGGCGGAACGGATCGTCCACCCCTCCCCGCGGCTTTCGAGGCCGAACGGGCCGTCGCCGAAGGGGTCGCGCAGCGTCTTGAAGGCGGCCTCGCCGTCGCGGACCAGGACGAGCCCGGCGCGGAGCATCCGGCCGAGGAGGTCGGCCCGCTCGACGGCGTTCGGCATCGCCCGCACGGGCTCCACCAGCATCGCCGCGACGGGGTCGGTCTCGCGGCGCGTGGCGATGAAGTCGTCGAGGGCCGCGCTTCGCTCGCCGCGGGGGAGGTCCAGCCGCCGGCCCAATTCCTCGAAGGCGGGTGCCGAGGCGTCGAGATGGGCGCTCAGCCTCGCGCGCTCGCCGCCGGTCAGCCGCTTGAGGGCCGGGGCCTCCTCGACGAGTTGCAGCCGCTCCCAATCCTCATCCGAAAGGGTCGCGCCCATCGTCGACAGGTGGCCGCGCAGGCAGTTCAGGATGAACCGCCTCTCCGGCCCGATCATCGCCGAGGCCGGTGCCGCGGGGGGCTGCGCGTCGAGACGCCTCGCGAGCGAGTCGAGCGCGGGGCGATCGAGGAGCGGCAGGATGCGGCCCAGCGCCCGTCGGGTGACGATCTCCTCGGTGCACTGGAACAGCCGGGCGATCATCGGGCCGTCCTCGCCGATCCGGCGGGCGAAGGCCAGCGCGGCGAAGGCGTCGTCCAGGGCGTCCTCGAATCGGCCCGCCTCGGCGTGCCGGATCGCGGAGAGGGAAGCGAGGCCGACGAGCTGGCGATGGGCGCCGTTGAAGCGATCGTGAGTGAGGTTTTCGGCCGTCATCGCCTCGTCGCCCCAATGACAGGCGTCGATCCTGGCCCCCTCGCGGAGCGTCGCGAGCGCCGGTCGGGCCGCCTCCAACCATCGGTCGACCTGTGCGGGGAGCGTGGCCGCCTCGGGGGCCTCGCGGACGGCGGACCACTCGGAACGGGGGAAGCCTTCCGACCAGGCGATCGCCCGGCGGTAGACGTCGGCCGCGTTGGGGGCCTCGTCTGGCATCGCCGCGAGCCCGGTCGAGCCGAGGCCGGAGCGGAGCAGGGGGACGGACGCGAGGAGTCGCAGCAGGTGGCGGCGGAGCATGGTCGGCCTCGACGATCGCGTGGCTTTTCAATGTTACGCCTGGAGGCTATCCCTCGTCCGACCGCGAATCAAGCGGACGGGTTCGGAGCGGGATGAGTGTCGCTCTCGAACCGGGAGGGAGCGTGTTTTCAAGGTGGTCCGAGCGGCGAGCCCGGACCACCTGCCACGCCGAGCGGTCGGGCGATATCCGTGGAACGGAGCTGGACCCGAGCGGGACCGGCCGGTTGCGACGGGGCGGGCGCGGACTTATCCTCGGCGCGTCCGGCCGCTCTCCGCGAACGTCGAGGATCATGATGCAACTTCGGCCCATCGCCTTGATCGTCCTGCTGTCCCTCGCGAGTCCTGCGGAATCGGCCGCGGAGTCGAGCTTCGACGTGGTGATCGTGGGCGCGACGCCAGGCGGGATCATGGCGGGGGTCGCCGCGGCGAGGGCCGGGCGATCGGCCGCGATCCTGGAGCGCGGGACGCACGTCGGCGGGCTGCCGGCGAACGGGCTCGGGGCGACGGACATCGGCACCCGCGGGGCGACCGGCGGGCTGTTCCTGGAGTTCGTCGGCCGGGTGAAGCGGCATTACGTCGAGACCTACGGCCCCGACTCCCCGCAGGCCCGCGACTGCTCCGACGGCTACCACTTCGAGCCTCGCGTCGCCGAGCGGGTCTTCGAGGACTTGCTCGCCGAGCGCAAGGATGGGCTGACCGTCCTGCGCAATCGCCAGTTCGACGCCGAGCCGGGGAATGTGGACGTGGAAGGGGGCCGGGTCGTCGCGGTCCGCGTGCGCGACCGCGCGACGGGGGCCGTCGAGACCTACCGCGCGAAGGTATTCATCGACGCGACCTACGAGGGGGACCTCGCCGCGGCGGCCGGTTGCGAGTATCGCGTGGGCCGCGAGGGGCGCGATGAGTTCGGCGAGGCGATGGCCGGCCGGCTCTACAAGCCGTGGGGGGCCGACCCCGCCGTCGGGTCGACGGGACAGGCCGACAACGCCATCCAGGCGTTTAACTATCGGCTCTGCCTCACGAAGGACCCGGCCGATCGGGTCGCGATCGAGAAGCCCGCTCGCTACGACCGCGACGAATATCTTTCGCTGGCCGACGACATCCGCGAGGGCCGCACCACCGCGCCGGCCGACGGCAAGGGCCCGAAGCCGACGGCCCTGGCCTGGGACGCCGTCGGCCGGATCTTCAACCCGGTGGCCATCCCCAACCGCAAGGTCGACGCCAACAACCAGCACTGGAACTTCCTCTCCTCCGACCTCCCGGAGGAGAACTGGCCCTGGCCGACATCCGGCTGGGACTGGCGCGACCGTTTCGCGACGCGGCTCCGCGACTACACGCTCGGCCTGCTCTACTTCGCCCAGAACGACGAATCGCTCCCGGAGGACTTCCGCGCCCGATGCCGCGAGTGGGGGCTTTCGCGCACGGAGTTCGCCGACAACGGCCACTTCCCGCGCCAGGTTTACGTCCGCGAGGGCCGTCGGATCGTCGGCGAATCCTGGTTCACGGCGAAGGACGCGATCCCGACGAGGCCGAACGGCCGCCCGCCCATCCACGCCGACAGCATCACTGCGAGCCACTACGCGCTCGACTCGCACGCCGTCCGCAAGCGCGAGCCCGGCCGGGCCCACCTGGACGGCTTCTTCAGCTCGCCGAGCCGGCCGTACACGATCCCCTACGGCGTGATCGTGCCGAAGGGGGTCGACGGCCTGCTGACGCCGGTGCCGGTCTCGGGGACGCACGTCGGCTTCAGCACGCTCCGCATGGAGCCCTGCTGGATGGCCCTGGGCGAGGCCGCGGGCGAGGCCGCGGCGCTGGCCGTCGAGTCGGGCGCCGCCCCACGGCGGGTCGACGTCGCGACGCTCCAGCGTCGGCTCCTGTCCCGCGGCGCCGTCCTCATGCACTTCCGAGACATGAAGCCCGGCGACGCCCATTTCCAGGCGGTGCAGCGGGCGGGGCTCCGCGGCCTGTTGGCGGACGACTGGGCCGCCCGCCCGTCCGACCCTCCCACGGCGGCCGAGGCCGCGCGTTGGCGCGAGGTCCTGGGCGCGGCGGCCCCGGATCTCGACGCGCCGAGGGGCGAATGGCTGGAGCGGCTGGACGCCGCGGGACGCTGAGCCGATCGCGATCTAAGCTCTCCTCAGAGGCGCGCGACGGCACGACGATCGGCGACCCGGCGAGGCGAGCATGGCGACCGACTACGACGCGATCGCGGAGGACTATCGGCGCGCCAAGGCCCAGCCCTGGCGCGAGGCGATCGAGGCGTTCACGCTGATGGAATTGGCCGGCCCGCCGGCGGGCCTGGCCGTCGCCGACCTGGCCTGCGGCGAGGGCTACTACACGAGGCGGCTTCGCAGGGCCGGCGCGGCCCGCGCGCTGGGCGTGGATCGCTCGTCGGCGATGATCGAGCTGGCCAGGGCCGAGGAGGCCGCGCGCCCGCTGGGGGTCGAGTACGCCGTCGGCGATTGCACGGAGCCGATCGCGGCGGGCCCCTTCGACCTGGTCGTCGCAGCCTACCTGCTCAACTACGCGCGGGACCGCGCGGAGCTGGCGGCCATGTGCCGGGGCGTGGCCCGGCTGCTGAAGCCGACGGGCCGGTTCATCGCCGTCGACACCAACCCCGACCTGGACCTGGATCGAACGTCGGCGTTCCGCGGCTACGGCTTCGAGGTCGAGGCCCCCCGAGGGGCCGAGGAGGGGGCCCCGATCCACTGGACGTTCCACCTGGAGTCCGGCCCGCTGCGGGTCGAGAACTATCACCTCCCGGCCGAGGCCCGCCTGGAGGCGCTTCGCGACGCCGGGTTCGGGTCCGTGCGCCGGCACGACCCCCGGGTCGCCCCGGGGGACGGGGCCGGCCCGGCCGACTGGGGGCCGTTCCGGGCCAACCCGCCCATCACGTACCTGGAAGCCTCCCTCGGCCCTCCCGACGGACGCAAGCCCTCGGCCCTCGGGATTTTGGGGTTGAACCCGGGGGGTGACATGGTATAGTCGCGGATGAGACGATAGAGCGGGATTGCGCGTCGTGCTCTTTCGCATCATGGCGGCTCGCGCTTCGGCCGGGCGACAACAGGAATGGAAGACGCCTCAACTGGATGAGGACGCCATGGACCGACGCATCCTCGTTGTGGAAGACAGCGAACTCTACCGCCAACAGCTCGAACAGATGCTCGCCGGCCCCGGCCGCGACGTGACCGTCGTGAACGACGCCACCGCCGCCCTGGAGCTGCTGGTCGAGAGGCCGTTCTCGCTGGTGGTCACCGACCTGGACCTGCCGCGCATCGGCGGGCTCGACCTGATCCGCGAGATCCGCGGGCGCGACCTCCCGGTCTCCGTCATCGTCATCGGCGACGAGCCGAGCGTCGAGTCGGCCGTGGAGGCGATCCAGCTCGGGGCGGTCGACTTCGTCCTGAAGCCGATCGAGCGGGAGCTTTTCCGCCATCAGGTGGAGAAGGCGCTGAGGGATCGGACGCTGACCGACGAGATCGCGGCGCTGAATACGAAGCTGCGCCGCCGCTACGCCTACCACAACATGCTGGGGCGCAGCCGTCGGATGGCCGACGTGTTCGCGAAGGTGGAGCGGGTGGCGTCGTCGTCGTGCACCGTCCTCATCGCCGGGGAGACCGGGACGGGGAAGGAGCTGATCGCCTCGGCGATCCACCAGAGCGACGTCACGCGGAAGCGCGACGGCCGGCTGATCGCCGTCAACTGTGCCGCGCTGCCGGAGCACCTGCTGGAGAGCGAGCTGTTCGGCCACGAGCGCGGGGCGTTCACCGGGGCCGACCGGCTCCAGATCGGCCGGTTCGAGGCCGCCGCCGGCGGGACGCTGTTCCTCGACGAGATCGGCGAGATGCCGATGGGGATGCAGGCCAAGCTCCTGCGCGTGCTCCAGGACGGCCGCTTCGAGCGGGTCGGCGGCCTGGAGCCGATCCAGGCCGACTGCCGCGTCCTGGCCGCGACGAACGTGAACCTGGCGGAGGCGGTCGCCGCCGGGCGGTTCCGCAGCGACCTCTACTATCGGCTCAACGTCGTCACCATCGAGGCCCCGCCCCTGCGCGAGCGGCTCGACGACGTGCCGCTGCTGGTCCACCACTTCCTCCACAAGATGGAGGAGCGCGGGCTCCCCGCGAAGACGATGGCCCGGTCGACGCTCTCGCGGCTGCTCCGCTACGACTGGCCGGGGAACGTCCGCGAGTTGGAGCACGCCATCGAGCTGATGGTCCTCACCACCCCCGGGCCGACCATCGAGCCCGAGAACCTGCCCCCCGAGATCGTCCCCCGTCGCGACGAGCCGTTCAACCTCGACTTCGACCACGACCGCCCGCTCCAGGAGCTGACGGACGACCTGACGCGACGCATCGAGAAGGCGTATCTGGCCCGCGTCCTGGAGAAGTATCGCGGCCGGATCGACCAGTGCGCCGCCCATTGCGGCCTCTCGCGGCGGAGCATCAGCGAGAAGCTCCGCCGCTACCAGATCGACAAGGCCGCCTTCAAGCCCGCCAACCGCCGCGCCCGCAAGGCCGCCCCGTCCTATGCGGCCTCGTCGGAAGTGGCCTGACGGGGGCACGGAGCGGATCGCTCGACCGGGGGGGTCAAGGCTGGACCTTGGTCTCCCCCGTCGCGTCCGTGACCTCGTCGGTCCAGACGACGAACTTCTTCAGCCTCGTCGGGCCGAAGCTGGTGGTGATGGCGACGTCGACGGCGTCGCGGCCCTTGGCCATGAGCAGGCGGCCGATCCGGCGCTGGTTGTGGCGGGCGTCGAACGTGTGCCACCGGCCGCCGAGGTAGACCTCGAACCAGGCGGAGAAGTCCATCGGGTCGGGGGAGTGGACGACTCCGATGTCGCCGAGGTAGCCGGTGACGTATCGGGCCGGGATGTTCATGCAGCGGCAGAAGGCGACGGCCAGGTGGGTGAAGTCGCGGCAGACTCCCTTCTTCTCCTCGAAGGCGTCGTACGCGGTCTTGGTCCAGCGCGCGTACTGATAGCCGAACGTGATGTGGTCGTGGACGTAGTCGACGATCGCCTGGACCCGTCCCCAGCCGCGCGGGGCGTTCGCGAAGAGGTCCCAGGCGACCTCGCTGAGGCGGTCGACCTCGCAATAGCGGCTGGCCAGCAGGAACGGCATGACCTCCGGGGGGAGTTCCGCGACCGGGACCTCCTCGGCGTCGGCCGCGACCGGGTCGGGGAGGCCGTCGACCCGGACGACGGCGTCGTTGGTCAGCCGCAGCACGCCGGCCGGGGCGAGGATGCGACGGGCGCGATTGCCGAAGGGGTCGTCGAAGTCCCGCACGTCGGTCGCGGGCTCGACGTTCAGGTCCTCCGGCCGCACCAGCGCGGGCTCGACCGACGGATGCACGCGCAGGAGCATCATCATGGCCGTGGGGGAAGGGACGTCGAACTCGATGTCGTAGCCGATCCTGATGAACATGGGCGCGCCCGGGTCGAGAAGGGTTCAGGGTCGTCCCTGTGCGAGGGCCCGCGGCGAGAGGTGCGAAAATCGTACCAACCCCTCGGGCCCGCGTCCATCCGAGGCGATCGCCTTGCCAGGCGGCGGCCGGAAATGATACTTAGGTTGGGGCGCGTCGGGCGGCGGCGGCCCGGCCGTCGGGTTGGTGCGGAGGTGGGGTCGCGATGACGTATTGCCTGGGGATCATCACGAAGGACGGCTTCGTCGCCGCCTCGGACTCGCGGACCAACGCCGGCTTCGACCAGGTCAACGTCTGCCGGAAGATGCACCTGTTCGAGGCCCCCGGCGAGCGCGTGTTCGTCGCGATGACCAGCGGCAGCCTCTCGTGCAGCCAGTCGATCGTCACGCTGCTCCGGCGCGACTTCGAGGAAGGGAAGGGGCTGGCGGGCGTCGAGTCCATGTACGACGCCGCCCGCTGCGTCGGCGACCAGGTACGCCGGGTCTCCAAGATCGACCGCAAGGCGCTGGAGCGCGACGGCTACAAGGTCAACGTCCACATCCTGCTCGCCGGCCAGATCCGCGGCGAGCCGCACGACCTGTACATGATCTACCCCCAGGGGAACCCCCTGCGCCACACCGAGGATTCGCCGTTTCTCCAGATCGGCGAGACCAAGTACGGCCGGCCGATCCTCGACCGCGGCGTGCGATACGACCAGACCACCCTGGACGCCGCCGCGCGCTACGCCCTGATCTCGATCGACTCGACCATACGTTCGAACGCCACGGTCGGGCCGCCGATCGACCTGCTGGTCTACGGCCGCGACGAGCTGAATTTCGACCGTCGGCGTCGCTTCCCCGATCGCGACCCGGACCTGGTGGCGATCCATTCTCAGTGGGAGCACGCGCTCCGGCAGGCGGTCCAGGCGCTGCCTCCCGTCGACTTCTTCCCCGATCGGCCGATCTGACCGTTCGCCTGGCGGGCCGTCGCAACTCGGTTCGCGGTCATCTCGTAGGCTGGGTCGGGACCCAGCCCGGAGGAGGCGTCGCGTATCCCGGGCTGGGTCCCGACCCAGCCTACAAGTCGGGCCCGACCGGCCGGGCTCAGGGTCGCGCCCTCGCCGCGTCCCGTTCCAGGATCCGCGCCAGGCGACGGCCGACGGACTCGGCCCAGACGCGGCAGCCGAGCGGCGAGAAGTGGCCGTCCCCGAGCTTGCCGTTGAACAGCGGGCTGGGCGTCGTCGGCTCGCCCCGGGCGCGTCGGGCCTCGACCTCGCGGTCCTGGGCCTCGACGAAATCCTCCATCGGGTCGAAGTAGACGGCCGATTCCGGGACGATGTCGGGGATCCGCCCGGGGTAGTGGGCGGTCCGTCGCGGGCCTTCGACGTGGTTGACCCACGGGGCGGGGACGATCAGCAGGGGAACGTTGCGGCCGGCGCAGAATTCGGCGATCTTGCCGATCCAGTGCCGGTTTTCCTCCCAGTCCGCCCATCCTTCGAGCACTTCGAACAGGTCACCGAAGTCGTTGGCGAAGAGGCTCAAGATCACGAATTTCGGCGGAAATCGATCGGCGTACTCCAGCAGCGTGAAGTATTCCTGCTCGGGCGAGTAGCCGAGATGCCCCGTATTGAGCACGTCCACGGTCGATCCGAACCGGTCGGCCAGCACCCGTTCCAGGCATTCGCTCGGGGTCTGGTCGTCGGCCACGAACAGCCCCTGCATGTAGGAATCGCCCAGGACGATCCCCCGCAACTCCGCCGATCCGTCCGGCTCGCCCCCGCGCAGGCCCCAGGAATTCGTGGTCTGGATCGACTCGCGGACGATCGACGCGCCGGCGTCCTCGGCGAGCTTCAGGACCACGGGGGTGTCGGGGATCGGGAAGTAGGCGAGCACGCCCCCCCGGCTCTTGAGGTTCCGCACCCAGATCGAACGGAAGTTCGGCCGGAATCGGTAGGACCGGCCCGAATCGTCGGGCTCGAAGACGGTGGCGGGGAGGAGCAGGGCCTTGTCGAAGTTCCCCCAGCGAAGCAGGGCGTGATCGGGGTCGAGCCCCGCGGCGCGGACCAACGCTTGCAGCTTGCCGTCGTATCCGTCGTAGGCCGCCCGGAGCTTGACGCGCGCCTGGTCCATGTCGAACAGGCGACGGCGACGCCACTCCTCATCGACCCAGGCGCGATCATCCCCCGATCCGGTCAGCGACGCGATCCCGCGCCGGACCTTCCCATAAGTCCACGCCGAGGCGTATCGGCCCGGGGCCGTGCCCGCGAGCAACCCGGCGAGCACCAGGGCCGTCGCCCCCAGGATGATCGCCTTGAAGGCGCGGGCGAGCCGCCGGGATCGATCGACGGACCGGGACGAGGGCGGTTGAGAACTTGGGGGTGGTGGCACGGATGGGGATCTCGAAGGAGAGATGGCGTCCACCATCGATCTTATCCCCGAAATTCGCGGGTCGCAGTACAATGGTGGTTTGCACCGCCAGGGGAGCGAGACGGAAGGGATGGGAGCCGCATGAAGTTCGATGACCTCCTGAAGCGGTTGGGCCTGGGGCCGGTCGAGTCGGGCGCGTGCCATGCCGGCTGGGTCGGGGAGCCGGGGGGCGAGGAGATCGCGTCGGTCAACCCGGCGACCGGCGAGGCGCTCGGGCGCGTGAGGATGGCGAGCCGGGCGGTGTATGAGGAAGTCGTCGGGCATGCCGTCGCGGCCTTCGCGAAGTGGCGGATGACGCCGGGGCCCCGGCGCGGCGAGGTCGTCCGCAAGATCGGCATGGCCCTGCGCGAGCGGAAGGCCGACCTGGGGCTGCTCATCACCCTGGAGACGGGCAAGATCCGCTCCGAGGGGGAGGGCGAGGTCCAGGAGATGATCGACATGGCCGACTTCTCCGTCGGCCTGTCGCGGCAGCTTTACGGGCTGACCATCGCCAGCGAGCGGCCCCGGCACCGGATGATGGAGCAATGGCACCCGCTGGGGGCGATCGGCGTCATCACCGCGTTCAACTTCCCGGCCGCGGTCTGGGCCTGGAACGCGATGGTCGCCGCCGTCTGCGGCGACACCGTGATCTGGAAGCCCTCGCCGCTCGCGCCGTTGACGGCGGTCGCGGTCCAGAAGATCGTGGCCGAGGTCGCCGAGGCCGAGGGTTTTCCCGGGGTGTTCAACCTCTGCCTCGGCTCGATCGAGGACGTCGGCGAGCCGATGCTCAACGACGCCCGACTGCCGCTGATCTCGGCCACCGGGAGCTGTCGGCTGGGCTATCACGTCGCCGAGGTCGTCGGTCGCCGGCTGGGGCGGACGATCCTGGAACTGGGGGGCAATAACGCGGTGATCGTGGCGCCGACGGCCGACCTGGACCTGGCCGTCCGCGGCATCGCCTTCGCCGCCGTGGGGACCGCCGGCCAGCGCTGCACCACGGCCCGTCGGCTCATCGTCCACGAGTCGCTGTACGACCAGGTCGTCGACCGCCTGGCCGCGGCCTATCGCAAGCTCCCGATCGGGGACCCGTGGGACGAAGGGACGCTCGTCGGCCCTCTGATCCACGAGGAGGCCGTGGAGGCGATGCAGTCCGCCCTGCGCCGCGCGACGGAGCAGGGGGGCGAGGTCGTCGTCGGCGGTGGCCGGCTGGATCGCCCCGGCTGTTTCGTCGAGCCGGCGCTCGTGAGGGCGAAGCCGGGCATGGCGGTCGTCGGCGAGGAGACCTTCGCCCCGATCCTCTACGCGATCCCGTACCGCGACCTGTCCGACGCGATCGCGATCCAGAACGAGGTGGAGCAGGGGCTCACCTCGGCCATCTTCACCCGGGACATGCAGGAGGCCGAGCGGTTCCTCTCGCCGGAGGGCTCCGACTGCGGCATCGCCAACGTCAACATCGGCACGTCGGGCGCGGAGATCGGCGGGGCCTTCGGCGGCGAGAAGGCCACCGGCGGCGGTCGCGAAGCCGGCTCCGACTCCTGGAAAGCCTACATGCGCCGGCAGACCTGCACGATCAACTACGGCGCGGAACTGCCGCTCGCCCAGGGCGTGAAGTTCGACGTCTGAGCATCCTTGAGGATGTCGGCCGGGCGGCGTCGACGTGTCGCCCGGCCTCGGCCTTCGTCGAGAATCAGGGCGGTGCGCCCTCCCCGTAGGCTGGGTCGCGACCCAGCCCGGGATACGCGACGCCTCATCTGGGCTGGGTCGCGACCCAGCCTACGGGGAGGGGGAGCCGCGGGATGCGAAGGCGTACGACCCCTCATCCGGCCTGCGGCCACCTTCTCCCACGAGGGGAGAAGGATGCTTGCGCAAGCCTTCGTGTTCGATTTGACCGTTCGCCGCTCTAGAACGGCTCGGGTTTCGGCAGCTTGCGGGCGAGGGCGGCCAGCGCCGCGACTCGTGCCGGGTCGATGTCGCGGTTGCGGTCGCCGTCCTCGCAGGCGGCCCCGCGGACGGCGACGATGTCGGGCTTGAACGACGCAATCTCATCCAAGCGGTCGGCGGTCAGGCCGCCGGCGAGGGCCAGCAGCGCGCCGCGGTCGCGGAACAACTCCGCGGCGTCGAAAAGCTCGGGCGTCCACGCGGCGGGCTTCGACTTGTCCCAGGTGTCGAAGAGGACGCCGTGGAAGTTGAAGTCCGCGTTGGCGAGCGTCGTGGGCGAGGGGGCGCGGGCCGTCTTCCAGTCAGTATAGGCGACGGCGATCCAGTGGACTCGGCGGGCGTCCAGGAGGCCGCTGAGGGCGTACCACTCCTCCTCCCAGTTCGGGCCCACCCCGGCCATGCCGACCTTCAGATAGCTGAATCCCTCCAGGGCCCGCGGGGGGATCTCCGGGCGATCGTCGCCGAGCCACTCGGTCAACTCGCCGAGTGCTGCGCTCATCTTCACGCCGGCGGGGACCACATGGCGGACCTCCTCCCAGGTGTCGAACGACGCCCGGCCGAGGGCCCCTTTCGCGGGCTCCTTGATGTCGATGATCGACGCCCCGCCGGCCAAGGCACGGCGGGCGTCCTCGGCCGATCTCACGCTGACGAGCAGTCGGGCCATGCCGCCCTCCGGGGATCGTCGACGACCTCGTAGGCCCGGATGCGATCGAGCCGGAACGACTTCTCGACGGCGTCCAGGTGGCACACGGCGACCAGGTAGGCGATGCCGCCGCGGTGGTCGAAGCGTCGGGGTGTGACGAGGCGGGGGGCGTCGCCGCGCGAGCCTCCCGAATAGGCGATGCGGACCGGCCGATGCTCGCCGGCCGCGGCGTCGAGCCGTTCCCAGCCCGCGGGGGGCGGGACGGGGAGCGAGCCGTCGTGGATCGGGTAGGCGACCCGGCCGGAATCGGACCAGTCAGGCCCGCCCAGCCGGAACCAAAGGTCCATCAGGGTCTCCGCGTCACCCATCGCGCGGTGGCGGGGCCGCGGCGGGATCGCGTAGTGCTCGATGAGCAGGTCGAGGCGATGGCTGCGCAGGTCCGGCAGGGCGGACCGGGCCAGGGCCAGGGTGTCGAGGATCAGACGGTTGGGGATCGTCATCCCCGCGCGGGCCAGCTCCATCCCCAGGAAACCGGCGTCGAACGCCGCGTTGTGGGCGATCAGCGGCGCGTCCGGGAAGCGTTCGAGGAACGCGAGGAAGTCGGGCAGGACGTCGGCCGCGAGGGGGGCGTCGACGAGATCGAGGTCGCGGATGCCGCTCACCGCGATCGCCGTCGCGCCCATCGGCCGTTCGGGCTGCAACAGTTGTTCGAATCGCCCCAACTCCGCGCCGTCGCCGTCGAAGGCGATCGCGCCGATTTCGACGACGCGATCGCTCGCGACATCCAGGCCGGTCGTCTCCAGGTCGATCGCGATGACGATGACGTCGGGCATGGTCTCGGTTCGTCGTCGGAGGTCGTGGCGGTGGGCTCCCCAGGATATGATACGCATGTCGAGGCAAGATCGCATACGCGGGGACGAGTCCGAACGGCCGGGGGGCGGCTCGATCATGACCATCGATACAACCCGTCCGATCGGCCGGATCGCGCTGGCGTTCGCATGCCTGGCGGCCGTCGCCGGCTGCGCGACGGTCGACGTCTGGCGACGGCCCCTCACCACGCCCGAGGCACCCCAGCCGTGGCCGCGACCGGACCGCCCCGGCGAGCTGGACGTCGAGGAGATCCGCACGCAACTGCTCGACCTGCACAACCGGGCGCGGAAGGAGAAGGGGCGGTCCCGGTTGGAGGAGAACCGACGTCTCAGCGAGGCGGCCCAGGCCCACGCCGAGGAGATGGCCGACCGGCGCAAGATGACGCACGACGGCGCCGACGGGTCGACGGTGGCGGACCGGGTCGTCGCGCTCGGCTACAAGTATCGGCGGTGCGGCGAGAACATCGCCAAGGGGCATTATTCGCCGGAGCTGGTCATGCGGGGATGGCTCACCAGCCCGCCGCACCGGAAGAACATCCTGGGCGGATATCGCCTATTGGTGAATTTGCAGGGCCGCGGCACGATGGTCACCAAACTCGGGTCACTATTGCCCCCTGGAGGACGCGACCGTGGCGAGACCTGGCGGACCGTGGTATTGGGCGGCGAAGGATCGATGGGCGGCGACGATCGCGGGAAAGCGGACCCTCGCCCCGCGGGAGATCGGCAAGGACGACCGGCTCGCGGCCCTCGCCTGGTATGCGGCGGCGGCGACCGCCGCGACCAAGGCCGCGAAGGCCGCCGTCCTGACCGTGGGCGACGGATTGGAGGCCTACCTCAGCGACTTCAAGTCGCGGGCCGCGGCCGACGACGTGACGCCCGACACGTTCCGGATCATGACCGGGACGATGACGATCGCCTCCCGGGTCCTGGTCGACGGGAAGCCCTTCCACACCCTCCCGGCCGCCGAGGTCGGGGTCGAGACCCTCGACGCCGTCGTCGCGGCGTGGTCGACGGGTCGCCGCCTGAGGGGCGGATGCGGTCGGGCCCACCTGGCGAAGAACCGCCGCAAGATCCAGACGGCGTTCCGATGGATGGCGGCGAAGGGGATCGTTCCCGAGTACAAGCTCGGCGAGGCGACGCCGATCCCGAAGACGACCCCCGAGACCGAGCTCTGCACGTGGCGGCACGCCGCCCGCTGGCTGCAATGGCTGCGACGATCGGGCGCGAGGTACGTCGACGCCCAGTTCATCCTGCTGCAGCGCCTGCTCATCAACACCGGGGCCCGGCCCTCCGAGCTCCACCGCGCCGCCTGGTCCGACGTCTCCTGGGACGCCGGGCGGACCCCGCACGGCGCGACGTACGGGGTCCTGACGCGGCTCGAGTGGAAGTCCGGCAAGCTCACGGGGCAGCCGCGGCGGATCCTCCTCCCCCCGTCCGCCCTGCGGCCCCTCCGGAGGCGGTACGAGGCTCTTTCGCCGGAACCTTCGGACCTGATCTTCCGGACTTGGGACGGGAAGCCCTGGTCGGCCGACATGCTGTCGAAGTACTGCCGCCGCTCGCTCGCGGCGGCCGCGGCCGCCGGGTGGGACCTCCCCGCGTCCGGGCCGGGGAGGATCAGGCCCTACCAATGGCGGCACGCGGCCGCCTCCAAGCTGATCGCGGACGGGGTCGACCTGCCGACGACGGCCAAGCTCCTCGGCACGAGCGTGAAGATGCTCCTGCAGACCTACGTCCACTCCGACGCCGAGCGGCTCATTTCCGCGGCGATGTCGCTGACGCGCCCGAACCCGCGTGCAGGCCGAGCAAAGGGTGATAGGCCTGCGGCCGCAGCGTCGAGACGGGCTTCTTCGCCTCAACTTTCGCGCATCGCGCGGCGGCCGCGACGACCTCCCGGTCTCGAGCCCACGCCGCGAGCGCCTCGCGACGGAACCTGACCTCGCCCCACCTGATGTTCTTGCGCCGCGCCCCGAGCTCGATGCGGGGCACGCCCTCGCCGATCACGATCTCCCGCACGCGGCGCTCGGTCACGCCCCACTCGGCCGCCAGGTCGGCGACGCTCAGCAGTCGCTCCTCCACGGGTGCTCCTCCTCGGTGTGTTCACCGCCGCCCGGGCCGGGGCGGCGACGGACGACGACTCTACCCGACCCTCCGGCGCGGCTCGGCGCGACTTGCCGCGGCCTCGCGAACGGCGGGCGTCAGCGGGCCTTCTTCCGGGCGGCCCGGAACTTCTCGACCAGGGCCTGGCGGCCGATCAGGTCGCCCAGGTTCTGCCGCGACGTGCTGGCCATCAGGGCGGGCTTGGCGGCGGGGCGGGCGGGCTGCTTCTTCTCGCTGGACATCGTTCGCATCTCCTCGATTTCGACGGGGCCGCCGGCCCGGATGTCGGGCGGCGGTGAAGACTGTACGCGAGGGCGCCGCGGCGCCCGAGTCGGGCCGGGGCCGCCCGGAATATCGCTATTCCGGGGGCGGGTTCAATCGACCGACGACGGACGCCGGAAGGCGCCGTAGGCGGCCCAGAGGCGGACGCCCTTGCCGCCCGAAGGCCGCCGGGCGTTGAGGTACGCGGAGACCGCCTTCGCGTGCTCCCGGGCCGCCGCGGGCTCGGCGGGGGGCTTCAGCAACGAAGCGGGGTAGCGGCACAGGATCGCCACGGCCCACTGGATCTTGCGGAGATTCCTGCCCGAGACCCGCTTGATCGCGGGCTTCGGCCAGGCCGGATCGTCCCGGAACGGCCCGAGCTCCCCGCCCTCGCGGACCACGAACAGCTGCCTGACCGTCGCGACGACCCGCAGCTTGGCCTCGGCCTCGTCGCGGCCCTTGCGGGCCTCGGGCCGGAACGTGAGGACCTCGTAGGCCGCGACGAAGTCCAAGCCCCGCATCTCACAGCGACGCGGCGGGAGCAGCCGGCACCCGGCGTATTTGGTCCCGCCCACACGCTCGCGGATCAGGTCCGCCATCTTGGCGTCGCTGAGGACCACCGACCGCGACGTCAGGATCATGTCGTACCCGCCCGCCGGGGATCGCCGCCGCGTCTCCGGGTCGCGAGGCGCGACCAGGTCCGCCACGCGATCCCAGACCTCGCCCGCCGACCGCATCCAGCAAAACGGGCAGATCCCGGAGAAGCCGCAGATGTAGGCCCGCTTCCTGGGCTTGGTCCTCGACAGGGGGGAGCGGCAACTGCCGGCGAACCGGAGCCGCGACGCGACGTGCGAGTCGAGGAGGGTCGTCGAGGCCGACCGTCGCCGCGGGGTGAGACGATCCCGGACGTAGGCCTCGAAGATCCCCGGACGCGCCTGGACGAACTCGGACCACCGCCGCCGGAGCGACCGCAACCGGCCGGCCGTGGCGTAGGCCGGGAAGCCGGCCCCGAAGAACGGGACGAGCACCGCGCCGACCTGCACCGCGTGCTTCGGGGGTGGGTGTTTGAAGCCGGGCTGGCTGTGATCGGACATGTGTCCTGCACCCTGATAGCTATGGGGTTAAGACGACAAATTACCTATCTTGAAGCAATTTGCGACGCTCTATATCCCCAGGAATACCTGGTATACCAAAACCGGGCCCTTACGCCCCCTGTAGCTAGGTCTGATAGCTTAGCGGTAAAGCCGACAAACTACCTAGATTAACGCAAAATCGGCCTCCCATTTTACCTATGGCACCCATATTTATGAAAAATGACCCGATCGGCGTCCTCCGGGCAGTCTGATGTTATGGGGTAAAGCCTACGCGTGTGATCTTGCGTTCCCTACGGGGATATTCGACGTTTTTCGTGGTTGTCGTCTTTACCAATTAACATTAAATCAATTGACAGAACCTAGATATGATTGATTGGTCATGCTCATTTTCCCGCCTCAATTTGTATCCTTTACCGCATTGCTATCTACAAGTAGATAGAATCTCTCTCCCGGTAGGAGGAGGGCCGCATCCGCGTCCCCTCTTCCTCCTCCCGTACGAGAGTGAAGGGATCCAAGGGGGGCCGAGGGGGATGCAACGGGGACCCACCCCCACCCGGGAGGACCGGACGTGACCGGCCCCGACCCGAGAGCGACCCCTGGGGCCACGGGCCCGTCGAGGTCGCGGCCGAGGTCGCTAGAGTCCCCGAAGTCGCGGCCCGGGTCGCGACCGCCGCCCGGAGGGCCCGTCGAAGGGCCGAGGGCCCGGACCGGCCCCTCCGGGCGGGCGTGGATTATCGTTATTCACCCCGGCCGCCGGACAGGGCGGCATGGCCGTCGTCTAGGGGCCGAGGGCCCGGACTGCAGCGGAATCCGCCCCGTTGGGCGGCCGTCAGATGCGATCGCGCCGCCTGGGGTGCCGGCTTCGCTCAATTCGCTGTCGCGGTACAACGTCGCCCGGGCGGCTTCAGCGAAGGTTAGGTTGCAGCTCGATGTACGGTACATGCGGCGTATGCGACGTAATATTCGCGAACTTCGTCATCCAGGGGCACTTCATGTTCGCGTAGACCGCAGTCGTCGCGGATAGGATTAACACCCGATTGATGTATCGGACGCCGGCCTGCGAAATCCGACATATCGGGATCTGCCGTCCCGTCATCAGCCAACTCCCGTGAAGGAGTCGTCGGGGCGACAGCGGAAAGAAGAATTCAGAGTCGGTGTTGCCGAATCCGTTCGCATCGACGAGCGGATTGTCCGTCGTGACGAAGAATTGGGGACCATTCGTGGCGAAGATCCGCCACCACATGCAGGTGATCGCGTGTGTCACCAGGGGGAACGGGCGTGGATCTCGCACGAATGCCTCAATGGGCCCTGTCTGCCTCGTGACGGCCTCTTCCTCGACTCGTCGCATCGCAGCCAAGACTTCCGCGACGCGAGCGGGATCGATTTCTTCGGTCGCCGCCAATTCTGCGATCTCCTTGCGACGTTCCTGCATCCATCCGCGCACGAGGTTCGGGATCTGCTCTCGCGATTTCCGTCTGCTCTGCGGGACTCGCTGTTGCATAGTCGCGAGATAGGCGCCGATCGCGCATCGCTGTTCAAGGTCGATGCGATTCCCGGCGAGCAACGCCTCCATCGCTTCCGAGCCCGGGGTTTCAATATCGGTCCCGAGCATCCTTTCTTGCTCCTCGGTGTAGAAGCCTTTGGATTGTGCGGCATTCACAATTGCAACGCTCCTGCCACGCCACTCGCCCACGAGATGCTGGAACACGCGACCCGCCCCGGGGCTCTGTTCGAACTGTCGCAGGTAACGTTGCGGTATGTAGTGGTGCCCCACGCCGTCCTCCTCTCCTCGCGGCGAGGGCGCATCGCGCCGCCGGTGTCGCAAATGCGACTTGCGCCCTCTCCTTGGATCGACGCGGCGTCCTCCGCGATCCACTCATTTCGGCACGGCCGCCCCCGACGCGTCCCAGACGCAATCGCTGGTCGCGAGTTCGACCCGCGAGCGGCGGGCGGTCGCCACGTCGTAGGCGGAGTTGAGCGCCCGCCAGGTAGCGGCGTCGCAGGCCGATGCGGCCGCCTCGCCCGCGGCGTACCGGCAGACGACGTTGGTCCGGATCTCGGCCTCGTCGTACATCGCTTCGTGGGCGGCATGTTCGGGTTTCAAGGCCGGCTCCTCTCGCGGACGACCCGCTGCAGGCGGTCGACGACGTCGTGGTCGGCTTCGTGGCCGTGGGCGTGCCGCCCTGCGAGGCGAAGTTCGTGGATGTGCAGCTTGATCCAGGCCTTCGTTATCATCGATCGGTCCTCTCGTGACACTGCGAGGCGAAGTTCGTGGATGTGCAGCTTGATCCAGGGGCCGACGGTGCACGCCGCGTTGGCGGCCCTGGACAGTTGGTACGGGATGACGAGCCCGGTCGCATGTGCGGCCGCGCGACATACCGTCGAGTCGCTCGCGTGATCAGCCCGCATGGTTCTCCTCTTCGTCTTCGACTTCGCCCGTGCCGTCCCCGAAATCGTCGTCCTCCGCGTCTTCGTCGTCGTCCATGTCGAGGCCGTCGAGGTGGACGAGCGCGACGCCCACGCTCAGGTAGGGGCCATCCTCGTCCTCGGCGGCCCGGACGAAATCCAGCCGGACGGCCGGGTCGTCGTCGCCGGGGAAATCCGACCAGTCCGGGTGGACGGTCGCGGAATCGGGCAGGCCGGCGATCGCCCTGCGGACGTCGCCGACCGTCATTCCGAGCTGCTCTTCGGGCATGGGTTTTTCCTATCGATGTCGCCCCATCGCCACTCGAACGGGCTGGTGGGGTGCGGCAGCGGACGATCCGGGCGGGCGACCCGCGGCTCCCCGCAGCGGTCGCAACACGGCGTGAATTCGGTCAGCGCGACGCCGTCGTGGCATTCGCACGGGTACGTGACGTCTCGGGGTCTTGTCGTGGGTATGGCGACGATTCCGCGAAGAGTGGGCGGTTCGACGGCCATGATCGCCCGCGAGGGGCGGGAGGGAAAGGGCGTCGACCGCAACCTCCCGGGCACCGGGGTCGCCTGGGAAGCGGCCCGCTCGCCGGCCGCCAATGGGGCGGCTAGGCGGGCCCGGGAGGTTGCGGTCGCTGCGGGCATCTTATTGCGACGACGGACTTAGTCGCGAGTCAGGCCCGCGATGCCGCGGATTCGGTAGTCGAGCCGCCGCGATGCCGCGACGCGATCGGCCTCCGCGGCCGCCCGCTCGAGGCTCTTTCGCTCGGCGACCAGCGATCGACGTACTTGCGACCTCGCCTTGTCGCGAAGTCCCAACACGAACGCGACGAGGGCGTCCTCGTCCCCCAGCCCGACGAGCCGGCGGAGGTTGGCCAGGTCCTCGGGAGCCAGCCCCGCGTCGGATTCGCCGGCCTCGTCGACGATCGCGATCACGTCCCGCACCGGCATGGTCACGTCGGTCGGCACGTCGGGTCCTCGCCTCGGTCGTCTTCGATCTTCGCGAGCCGCCGGAGTTCTCTCTCGATCGCCGCGATGGCCGTTTTCGTCTCCGCGACGCGCTTCGCCTCGGCCACCTCGTCCCGGCGGAACTGCTCGCGGGCCTCCGCCAGGATCGCCGAGTAGAGGCGGTCCAGGGCCTCGTCCCGCTTCGCCTTGACGAGCGCCTCCAGCCTTTCCTTGTCCCCGTCATCTCCGCGAAGGTCCAGCTCGTCCAGCGTCGTCGTCGGGTATTCATCCTGGGCGTCGTGGATGGCGATCAACACTTGGACCGTCAGGACCCGATCGGCGGCGAGCGCCTTGATGGCCGGGGCATCGTTCTTCATGAGTCGTCCTCCCGAAAGTCCTCGAATTCTGTGTCGATGCGGCGGGCGATCGCCGCCTGTTCCAGCGACGTCAGCCTGCGGCGGGGCGCGGGACTGATCACGAACCGGACGGCGTCGCCGTCCTCGACGGTCGTCAGGAAGAAGGGGTCACGTTCGCCGACGCCGGCCGCCGCGAGCTCGTCGGCCGGGTAGAACCCCGTGAAGTGCCGGTCCAGGTCGTCGACCAGGCGGACGTACGCGCCCCTCTCGTCGATCGAGACGACGTAGCCCCGGTAGCGGACGAGCGGGCGCGCGTCCACGTCGGTCGGCCAGCTTCTTGAGCAGGGCGTCGACGTCCACGCCGGGGTGCCGCTCCTTGACCGGGCGGAACGCCCCCGGGATCTCGCGGCAGGCGGCGCGCTCCGCCGGCGTCAGGTAGACCGGGCGCTCGTTCGTCTCGTACAAGTCCAGCTCGGGGGCCAGGATCTCGGCGAGGCCGTCGAGCAGCTCCGGGATCGAGTCGTAGACGCGGGCGCCGAGCCCGTCGATTCGGAACCGATGGGACGTCGCGGCCGTGGGCTTGGGTTCGATCGAGATGTGATGTCGGGCGCGATCGCCCGCGCGGAGGGCGACGACGGCGGTATCGGCCGCCGCCGCGACCTCGAGGCGGCCGTAGGTCATCCTGACGCCGCCGAAGGCCGCGTCGATCGCGTCGACCACGAGCTTCTGCCGGGCGCGCGCCTCCTCGGCGTCGCGGGCCTTGCGGTCGGCGATCTCGGCCGCCCGCCGGTCGGCCGCGATGCGGAGCTCGCGGGCCTTCACGAGGGTCGGGTTCATCGGGCCTCCCCCGGTTCGGCGACATCGGTCGCGGCCTTTCCCGAAATCCCGGACGCCCGCCACGCGGCGACGTCCTCCGTCGCGATCGGCCCGGCCCACAGCCGGACCTCGTCCTCGCGGTCGTCCAGGACGACGACCTGGATCTCGCCCGAAACCCGGTCGCCGCCCGTGACGGCGAGCACGGCCAGCTTGATCTCGAGCCCGTCGTCGGCGTCCATGGCGTCTTCGGGGACGTCGACGAGCGTCGGGGCGTCGAAGTCCCGCTCCGCGATCGCGTCCGGCAGGTCGCCGGGCCGCTCGTAGGCGAGGACGCCCGGCAGGTCGACGTCGATCCGGGCGACGTTCGCGTCCCGTCCCGCGACCCAGGGGAACAGCCCCAGGGCGCGCGAGACGGCGTCATGAAAAGCGGGGGTCAGCGGGACGACGAGGACGGGGTTCGTGACCTGCTCATATTCGTCGCCGTAGAGGTCGCAGACGAGGTATTTCATCGGTGATTTCAGGTTCTTGATATGCGAACCGCGGCCGACGGGCCGCGGCGGTCAGGCCTTGCGAGGGGCCCGTTTCGTCCCCGGGCCCCGATCGGGGCCCTTCTTCAGCGCGGCCTGCCTCGCGGCGGCCTTCATCCTGGCGAACTCGAGGTCGTCGGCGATCCGGCCGAGGTTCGCGATGATCGTCGCGATCGTGGCCTCGATACAGCCGATCACCATGCCGGCCCGGTCCGTCAGGGTCTCGTCGCGCGGGTCGAGGGCCCGGATGCGGGCCATGGCGGCGTCGAAGTCGGCGGCGACTTCGGGGTGGATCGACGACCGCCACCGCAGCGAGAATTCGACGCGGTCCGCCCCCTCCGGGGCGACCACGTCGCACTCGCCGTCGATCCGGACCCCGGAGGGAGGGGAGGCCGCCGATCGTCGCTTCTTCGCCAACGTCAGGCTCCTTTCGCGGCGGCCCTCTTCGCGGCCTTGGTCGCGACGGTCCTCGCGTAACGGTTCCGGCGGCGGGACCCGTCGGCGAGCGTCGCCGCCCTCGCGAGCATGAACGACGCCGCCTCCTGGATCGCCGGCCGCAGCCGCGCCGCGACCAGGCGGACCAACTCCTCGCGGTCCGCGTCCCCCGGGCCGGCCGCCTCGAACGCCGCGATCGCGGCCCGGAAGGCGGCGATCGTCGGGTCGTCGGCCTCGTATTCGATCCGGACCCGCAGCGGCGGGGAGGCGGCCCATCCGTCGACCAAGAGGCCGGAGATTTCGGACGGGGCGCGGCTCACCAGGCCCCCGACGCGCCGCGACCGGACCAGCGGGAGTCGTCGGCCCGACTCGAGGGCTTGGGCCCGGCCTTCTTGGATTTCGCGGTTCGTCCGGCGGCCCGCGTCGCGGCGGCCTTCCTCGCCGCGGCCGCCCGCTTCGCCTTCGCCTCGAGTCGCGTCGCCTCCGCGGCGAATGCGGACGTCAGGTCGAGGACCGCGGCCTCCATGGTCCGGGCGATCGCGGCGAGCGCGAACTCGGCGCCGCCGGGCAGGCCGCGGAGCCGCTCGGCCTGGTCCGCGAAGGCGTCCGCCGTCCGGGAAGATCCCTGCTCCCCGAAGGTGAACCCGATCACGATCTCCCGCGTCGCGTCCCCGTCGCCGATGGTCGCCGTGGCGTCGCACGTGATCGATTTCGTGAGGGTGGGCTCGTTCGACATGTCGGCTCCTCAGGGTCAGGTGGCGATCAGGTCCCGCTCGACGCCCCCGTCGGCGTCGGCGTGAATCATGGTATTCCGCGCCTCGAAGCGGGCCAGGTCGCCGACGGAGCCCCGCCGCGTCCCGGCCCACGCGCGCAGGTCCTCGGCCCCGAACGACGGGGTCCGCAGCCAGGAGTTCGACCCCTCGAGCTTGAACCGCCAGGCGATCCGCCCGCCCCGGGTCCCGTCTCGGAAGGTCTAGAGCGAGGCCCCCGCCGACTTCACCAGGAAGTCGCGGGGCACGGGCCGGAGCGACAGGACGTTCCAGGCCCGCGGGTCGGGCAGGCGGCCCAGGGCGGTCCCCTCGTCGAAGGGCAGGCCTGCCGCCTTGACGAGCGGCGCCTCCCGCATCGCCCGCTCGACGTCGAACGCCTCCCAGACCCCCAGCCGCCGTCGCGCGTCGACCTGGGAGTAGACCCGGAGGGCCGGCGAGCGCTCGAGCAGGCGGTTGACCCGCCCCAGGGCCGGGGGGAGCTCGGCCAGGCCCTCGAGCCGGGCCTCGAAGCCCTCGACGTCCTCCTCGGCGAACGGGTGGACGACCAGCACCGGGAACGGGGACACGGACCTCGGCACGTCGACGAACGCGGCCAGCGAGGTCTCGACGGTCGTGTTGGGCATCATTCCTCCTCGGCGTCGGGGCCCGACCGGGCCCCGAACCATCTCCTGTAGACCTCGCGGACCCGCGGATGCTCGCGGGCCCGGGCCGAGATCGGGTCGATCGGCGTGGGATCATCCGCGGCCGGTGCGGCCGCCGCCATCCCGATCGGGAACCCGTACGGCCCCGTCCCGCCGAAGGCGGCCTCGGCCTCCTTCGCCTCACGCCGCGCCCGCCGCATGGCCTCCTCGACGGCCCTCGCCCGCTTGGCGCCGGCGTCTGCGGCCGTCGCGGCGATCTCCTCGTCCGTCGTCGCGGCCGTCGCCGCGATCGTCAGCTCCGTCAGGAGCGTCGCGACGACCACGAGCCTCGCCCCGTCGCGGCCGCCCGGCGTCCCCCTCTCTCCGCCCATCCCCCACCTCCACGGGCCGGCCGGCCCTCTCGATCCACGCCCGGGCCCGCCGCGACTCCGCGTCGCAGGCCCGGTTGGCCGCGAGGGTCCCCCTGCGGGCCCATCGCCATTCGAATTCGCAGCCCGCCCGCTCGAGCGGGCCGAACGCGGCCAGGAACGCGGCCGCCGCCGGGTTGCCGACGCGGCCCCGTCCCGGGCCTTCCTCCAGAGCATGACGGCCGTCTTGCAGTCGGTGACGACCAGGATCCGGACCCGACGGCCCCTCGCCGCCTTCCTCTTGAGGGACTTCAGGTGGGCCAGGGTCGCGTGCAGGTAGGGGAGCAGCTCGCACCCCAGCGAGTCGCCGCACGAGGCGGCCCCTCGCATCGACCGCTTCCGGCCCGAGGCCCGGTCGTAGGAGACGACGGCCCAGCCGCAGGCCCCCGACCGGCCGGTCGAGCCGTCGCCGACCAGGGCCAGGTCTCAGGCCCCGTCCGACCTCGCGGCCGCCGAGACGCGATTCGCCTCGGCCTTGGTGAACGGCACGCCCCGCGGGCCGCGGTCCCGGGGGCGCCTCCTCTTCCGATGCTTGATCCTCTTGGGGTCCCCGGACACCATCGGCGGCCTGGCGACGGACGGTCTCGGCATGACGACTCCCCGTGCAGGGATCGGCGGGGAGGGGCGACGCGGCCCCTCCGGGCTACAGCGAAGGCGGGCGGTCGTGCCGGAGCCTCGCGGGCAGGAGCCCGTCGAGCAGCCGGGCCAGGCGACCGGCCGCCAGGAATTGCGGGACGACGCCCAGCGCGGCCGCCCACCCGGGCGAGGCCGTCGCGGCCGGCAGCGCGAACAGCAGGCAGAGCCAGAGCGCGGCCTGGAAGGTCAGGCAGTAGTCGCAGCCCAGCAGCTCGCGGAGCGGGCCGGGCAGGGTGGCGGACTCGGCCCGGGCACGCAGCGGGGCGAAGAGCGAGCCGTTCCGCCAGAGGTCCACGGCGGCCCCGGCGGCCAGGGCGTAGACGACGAGCGATCCGATGGCGTCCAAGGCGTCCTCCCGGGGTCGGCCGGTCAAGCGTCGGCGGGCGGCCAGGGCCGCGACGCGGGCCCGTCCGGGTCGGCGGGCTCGAGCGCCCGGCGGTAGCGGTCGTCGGCCGTCCCGGGGAGGCCGGCCGGGCCCCCGTGGGCCGGGTTGCCGATCGGCCTGATCCGCGACGTCGGCAGGACGCGCGTCGGGCCGAGCCCGGAACGGGCCAGGAAATAGGCTGGGGAGCTGGTGATCCGGATGGACATGGCGACCTCCTCCGGTCGTCGCGGGGCCTCGCCCCGCCTGGGTCCAGGATACGCCCGACCCCGCGGGCCGGGCCTGCGACGCACGCCCCACGGGCCAGGAAGGCCGCGAAGCATGCCGACGGACGTCAGCCCCGCGAGGGCCCGCGAGGACCGCAGCCGGGCGCTCGAGCTGATCAAGAGGCTGAACGCCTCGCGGATGGAGACCGTCGAGCCGGTCCTGCCGCTGCTCTTCGCGCTCAACGGGAAGCCGTACCGGCTCGACGACCACTTCCCGTTCAAGGCGCTTTTTCGAACGCGAGTCCCGCGCAAGAGGGTGCTCAAGACTGCACGTCAGGTTTCAAAGACCTGTCGGGTCTCGGGCGCGCAGCGGGTGATCCTCGCCGATGGTCGTCGTGTCCCGGGACATGAGCTCCGCGTCGGCGACCGGGTTCTCGCGATGGACGACCGCAAGCGGATCGTCTCGTCGCGAGTAATCGACACGGTCCGGACCGATCCGAAGCCCTCGTTGCGGATCATGACCCGGACGGGGGTCGTGATGGATCTGGCGGAAACGCACCCCCTCCTGAAGTTGGCGGGGTGGACGCGCGCCGGGGAGTTGAAAGTCGGCGATCGGGTGGCGGCCGCCCGGCGGGGCGGTGAGTTCGGCGACGAGGCCGTCTCGCGGGATCGGATTGTTCTGACTGCCTATATGCTGGGCGACGGTAGTTGCTGCAACGGGAACCTGAACATCACAACCGAGTGCGCGGCGGTCGTTGACGAGATCGACGAGTCGGCGCGATCGATCGGCGAGGACGTGACGATCCGCCCCAAGGATGGTACGTCCGCGGTGAAGGTCGAATTCTCGCGGCGGGCGGCCTCCCCATTCGTCCGTTGGCTCGGCGAGGATGGGACCTACGGTAAGCATGCTTGGGAGAAGTCGATCCCCGCCTGGGTTTACAGGCTTTCTCGCAATGACGCCGCGTTGTTCGTGTCCCGGCTATGGGCCACGGACGGGATGATCAAAGCGAACGCCACGCGGCCCGACATCAGTTACTCGAGCACGTCGCGCGACCTGGCCTACGACGTCAAATCGCTGCTCCTCAAGTTCGGCATTCCGACGACCGTCTCGCAGAAGGAAGCCGGATACAAGAAGCCCGACGGGACCTACGTCCGGTGCCGGGACGCGTACATCGTCAGGATCGAGACCCGGGACGGCTGGCGACGGTTCCTCGCCGCGTTCGACGTACCCGGTAAGCCGCCCGTCGATATCCGGGACGTTGAGGAACGCAACAACCGGGACACGATCCCCAAAGAGGTCGGCGGTCTCATCAAAGAGATCGGGTCGTCGATCCGTTGGAAGCACTCCAACAGCCTCTTGTCGGTCGGGCTCCGGCGGACGATCGAGTACGCCCCCACTTACGGCAAGCTGCAGCGGTATGTGGACCATTTCCGGGAGCACTGCGGAGGGCATCCGCGGCTCCGAGAGCTCGAGGACCTGGTCGACGGCGACCTGTTGTGGGACGAGATCGAGTCGATCGAGCCCATCGAGGCGGGCGAGTGCTGGGACGTCACGGTCGAGGGGTGCCACAACTATCTCCTCGACGGTGTGGTCAGTCACAACTCGACCTATATAGCGTGTTCGACGACGCTGACGTCCGCCCGCATCCCGCACTCCAAGCAGCTCATCGTCACGCCGCTGTTCGAGCAGGTCCGCCGTTTCTCGGTGAATTATGTCCAGCCGTTCATCGACGAGTCGCTGATCAAGCCGCTGATCGTCGACACGACGTGCAACCAGTCCGTCCTGCAGCGGACCTTCATCAACAAGTCGCTGCAGATCTTCAGCTACGCCTACCTGAGCTCGAACCGCGTCCGCGGCATCGGCGGCGTGTACTGGACGAAGATCGACGAGTTCCAGGACATGGACGCGGTGCACGTGCCGATCATCGTGGAGACGATGTCGGCCGCCCCCAAGCCGTGGGGGCTCCTGGACATGGCCGGGACCCCCAAGGGGTTCGAGAACCCGATCCAGGTCGCCTGGGAGAACTCCTCTCAGGCCGAATGGGTCGTGAAGTGCCGGGAGGCCGCTTGCGGCCACTGGAACTTCTGCTCGGCCGAGTTCGACCTGCTGAAGATGATCGGCCCGGCGCACCGGGGCATCGGGCCCCGGTCGCGCGGCGGCGTCCCGGGGACGGTCTGCGCCAGGTGCCAGAAGCCCATCGACCCGCGGGACGGGACGTGGCTGCACCGGTTCCGCAACCTCTCGGGCGAGAAGGCCGACGCCGACGATCGAGAGGCCCTGATCGAGGACCGTCGGCACATGTTCCAGGGGTTCCACATACCCCAAGTCATCATGCCGATGCACTACGAGGACCCCATCGCCTGGGCCACCCTCAACGGCAAGATGCGCGGCCTCAACAACACCTCGCCGGCCGTGTTCCACAACGAGATCCTGGGCGAGAGCTACGACATGGGGTCGAAGCTGCTCACCCTCCAGGAGCTGAAGGACGCCTGCGTCCTGCCCTGGAAGAACCGCCAGTCTAAGATCCTCGACCTCCCGCAGCACAAGCGTGACGACTACCGGCTGACGGTCCTGGCGGCGGACTGGGGCGGCGGCGGGGGCGACGGGGTCATGGGGAACACCGAGGCGACCCGCCGCCGACGGATCTCGTTCACGACGCTCGCCTGGATGGGCATCCGGACGGACGGCCTGATCGACGTCCTGTGGGGGATCCGGCTCCTGACGCCCAACGACCACGCCCGCGAGGCCATGGACGCCAAGCGGTGCATCGACGAGACGCGGCCCAAGTACTTCCCCCACGACTTCAGCGGCGCCGGGGCGCTCCGCGAGACGCTCCTCATGCAGGCCGGGGTGAACCCCGACATGCTCAAGGGATTCGTCTACGGCGCCCTGGCCACCGACAAGTGGTATCAGCCCGTCCCCGGGGTCGAGGGGGACAAGCGGCCCCACGTCCGGATCGACCGGACCTATTCGCTGACGCTCACGATCCAGGCGATCAAGGCGGGCAAGATCCGATTCTTCCAGTTCGACCACGGCGGCGAGAACGACATGGGCCTGCTCCACGACTTCCTCGCGCTCACCGAGGAGAAGGTCGAGACGAACCGCAGCGACGTCTATCTGATCCGCCGCCTCACGGCCTTCTCCGACGACTTCGCCCACGCCGTCAACCTGGGCGCGATCGCCCTCTGGAAGGCGACCGGGGCCTGGCCCGACCTGGGCGGCCTGGTCAAGCGGAGTCCGTCGTCGGTGGGGGGCGGGCGTTTCGACTAGGCCCCGGAATATCGCTATTCACGGCCCGGTCAGCCCCTGCGGATGTCGGCGGCCGCCGCCGCCACGCAGAGGCTCATCTGGGCGGCCTTCGAGGGCGACATGGCGAAGACCCGGTCGCGGGCCGCGACGAAGACGGCCGCCGGGAAGCGGTCGAAGAAGGTCCCCAGGACCGGATGGGCCTCCTTCAGCGACAGCCGGGAATAGCCCATCCCGCCGATCACGCCGTTGGCGTCGCCGACCAGCACGGCGTCGGCCCGCCGCAGCGGCTCGGGGATCTCGGCGGAGTCGTCCTGTTCGATCGCGTAGAGCAAGGCCGTCTCCTTACCAGTCGTCGCCATCGTCGTCCTCGTCTCCGAGGCCGTCGTCGTCATCGTCGAAGTCGCCGAAGTCCCCGCCGTCGTCGAAGTCGTCCTCGTCCTCGAGCTCCTCGTCGACGCCCAGGTCGCCCTCCAGGTCCTCGTCGAGGTCGTCGTCCATGTCGAGGTCGTCGTCGTCCTCCATGTCGAGGTCGTCGATCGTCTCGTCGACGTCGACCTCGAACGCGGGGGGCCGGGCCGGGCCCTCGCCATCCCCGGCGTCGTCCGCCCCGCCGCCGCCTGCCGCCGCGTCGGCGTCGCTCGCGGGGTCGAATTCGTCGGTCATCTGCTTCCTCCTGCGGGTCGATAGGACGCGACCAGGTCCTCGAAGCGATCTCGAGGGAACGTCCAGGTCGCGCCGGGCAGGCCGCCTCCCTCGCCGCGCACGTGCGCGGCGCCCGCCCCGCGGAGCAGCTGCACCAGCCGGGGCGTGACGGGGGAGGTGGCCGTGGGCACGTATCCCAGGTAGCCGATCATGTCCTCGCCCCGCAGGGAGGCGAAGGCCGAATCCTTGGCGATCGGCCCCTCGGGGGCCGCGTCGAGTGCGGCGAGGAGCAGGCCGGCCAGCCTGCCCTCCCGCTCCTCGGCCCACACGGTCGCCCGGCCGGCGTCCAGGACGGGGCCGGGGTCGCCGCCGACGCGCCCGAACCAGCGGGCCGCGTCGGCGACGATCCTGGCCCCCAGGCACGGGCCCGGGGCGAGCGACAATCCGCGGGCGGCCAGGTCCCGGAGGTAGGCGGGGATGAGCGGGGCCGTCGGCACGGCGGCGGTCGGCAGGTCGACGGCCTCGGACAGGGCCGCGTCCCAGGGGCACCGGACGATCCCGCGGATCGAGGAATCGAGCCGCGCGACGATCATGATCCCGGCGGCGTGCGCCTCGGCCGCGTGCCGCGTCGTCCACGACCGCCGGAACTGGGGCAGGCCGTGCCGGCGGCCCGAGACCGAATGGCTGGTCGAGCACCCGCAGGCCAGGGCGGCCGTCACGGGCGGGTCGCGGTCCCAGCCCACGAACGCGACCGGCGGCGAGGCGGCGCCGACCGCCGGCGAGACCAGCCGCTTGATCAGGTGGATCGCGACCAGCCACAGCGTCCGCGCGCCGGGCGACGGCTCGGAAAGGGCGGCGACCTCCCCGGCGTCGAGCTCGCGGTAGCCGTCGAGGCCGCGGAACGGGCAGCCGGGGTCCTCGCGGAGGTCGATCGCGGTGGGCTCGATCCCGCCCCCCATGCAGATGCGGAACGTCGGGAAGACGAAGGACGACGTCTCCTTCGACCAGCCGACCCGGCAGTCCTCCTCGGCCTCCGTCGGGACGTGGAACAGCGTCGCCAGCTCGAGGACGTTGGTCCCGATCAGGCCCCGGACGCCGGCGCCGTCCCAGCACTTCAGGTGACCGACGACCCCGGCCGCGCGGGCCTTGAGCCGGAGCGCCCCCAGGGGCCGCGACATCCACTCCTCGCCGTCGAAGGCGATCGGGACGTCGCGGCCGTCGAAGGTCAGGGTCGTCTCGTAGCGGTTCGGGCGAGGGCCCCGGAACCGGACGACGCGGTCGACGCGGAACAGGAAGTTGCTGAACTCCGCCCGGTTGCGGAGCCCCGAGGCCCGCCAGCGGCCGTCGACCTCGACGACGGGGGCGGCGCTGCCCGGGACGCAGTAGCTCCGGGGCCGGCCGGCGATCTCGGCCTCGATGCGCGACCGGGCGACCCCCGTCGCCTCGCGGGCCAGGGCCCCCAGGTCGCATCGCGGCGCCGCGAGCGTCCCGAGCGCGGCCGCCGCCTCCCTCGACGGGACGGAGGCCAGGCGGCGGAACAGGGCCTCCCGCCAGGGGACGGCGACCGAACGCATCCACCGCAGGGCGGACTCGACGTCGCCGGACGGGTCGGCCAGGACGCCCGCCGCCTCGGGCCGGTCGACGACCAGGCCCTCGCACAGCCGGCCGCACCGGACCGCCTCGTCGGGGTCGGGGCACCAGACCACCGCCCGCCCGCGGAGCGCCCGCCAGGCGTGGACGGGCCGGTCGGGCCCGAGGGGCGTCCAGCCGACCATGGGGAGCGGCGCGGGCTTCTCGGCCAGGTGCCGGATCTGGGCGCGGACCGCCGCGACCACGTCGCCGATCGCGAACACGGAGTCGCCCAGCGACGGGTGGGGCGGGCCCAGGGCCGTCCCGAGCATCGCCAGCCCCGAGTCGCGGTGGTTCGGCCGGCCTTCGACGGCCGCGGCGTACTTCCGCTTCTTGAGGGCCCGGCGGAACCGGACGTCGCGGGCGGGGTCGCCCTCGCGGCCGTAGTCGAAGAAGCCGCAGAGGCGGCCCGGAAGGTCGTGCGCGGGGATCGTCAGGAACTCGGACCAGCCTCCGGAGGCCAACCTGTCCGCGAGTCCCGCCCGGCCCGCCGCGATCCGTTCTCGGAGGACCCGTCGCGTTACGGCGCCGACGTACGCCCCCCCGCGTTGCCGCCAGGCTGCGCCCGACGGGTAAGGGCCGCGGAATCCGACCGATTCCCGCAACCTCGCCGACTTTTCACTTGCAGGCTCGAGGATCGCGGCGCTAATGATCTGGTCGAAATCGGAAGCCATGCGGTCGAGCCGGGTTACGAAGAGGGCTTCGTGCTCCGCGGCCGCCCGGTCGAAGTCGACCAGGTCGGGACGGAAATGTTCCCGGAGCTCCAAGGCCGCCGCCGCGGGCGTGACACCCCTCGCGGCGGCGTGGAGCCGGATCGAGTCCCCCGCGAAGCCGCAACCGCGGCAGTGGAACCAGGCTCCGCCCCACGTCACGTCGTGGTCGGCGCCGATTTTGCCACGGCGGCAGAGCGGGCACGGCAGGTCCGCCGGGAGCCGCGTCAGCGGGTTCGCCGCGTCCAGGAGGCCCCAGGCGACGTCCCAATTAAGGTGTTTGTTGAGGCTGACGTCAGCGGTCGCGAAGCCAGGATCCGCCATGCCGAACAAGACCCCGCACCAGCGTTACCACCGGGTCGCGCAGCTCTTCGACCCGCCGGCCTACGTCAAGGAGGCCTCCGACGGGGAGATCCTCGACGACGGCTCCCGCGGCCGGGAGGCCTTCGCGGACCCCGAGCGGCTGTATCCGATCCACACGAAGGCCGCGACCTGGTACTCCGCCGCGACCTTCGCAGACGACGCGTCCCCGTCATCCTCCGCGACCGCCGCCGTGCGGCGGAACATCGTCGCGGCGGCCGCCGGCTTCGGGATCGGCCGGGACGTCGAGGCCGTGTTCGCCAAGGCGGCCGGGCGGGAGGACCTCTCCGGGCTCCCGAACTCCGACTTCGCGGTCCTGGACCGCGACGACCGCGGCCGCGTCGCGGCCCGCTCGCTGCCCATCCGCGACGCCCGGGAGGTGAAGCAGGCGGCCGAGACCCTGACGGCCTGGGCCCACGCCTCGACGTTCGACGTCCGTCGCGAGGCGGCCGGCCGCATCCTGGAGAAGGCCGCGGCCCTGGGGATCGACCTCGGGGCCGCCCTCGAGTCGTCCCTCCAGGCCACCGCCGCCATGGGCCGCGGCCGACCCACGCGAGCCGGCCCGCATACCCCGCGGCCCCGGCGACCGACGCCGCCTTGACCAGCCACCACGCGACGCCTAAGACGGTCCTACAGCGAACGGCCCAACGCTCCGCCGCGTCGCCGCGACCCCACGCCTGGACGGCCGCGATGGACCGCCTGTGCGCGACCACGAGGTCCACGAAGTCGCGGTCGTCGGCGTTGGCGAGCAGCATCCGCTCGACCCTGCTGGAGTCCAGGCCCTCGTATTCGATGTGCCGCTTGTACTCCGAGTAGAGGCGGTCGCTCTTCGTCTCAGCCCGCCCGCCGACGTCGCTGGTCTTCTTCTCGACGGGCTTCGCACCCACCGCCGCCGACAGCTGCAGATACGCGGCCCTCATGGCGGCGAGATCGACGCCGCTAACCGTCGCGCCATCCGGATCCATATCGCCCCTCCTCCTCGAATCGTGCTGCGCACAGTCCGCCCGGACCGCCCGCCGTCAGCCGAAGTACCGCACCGCCAGGTCCGCCCAGGCCAGCCGGCCGACGTACCCCGCCGCCGAGGCGATCGAGGCGAACTTGACCAGGCCCCACGCGAGTCGGCCGACCTTCCCGACGAAGGCGGAGCGGGCGTCGGAACGGGCGTCGGCCGCGAGGGCGGCCTGGTACTTCAAGTGGCCCTCGTGCGCCATGCGGATGGCGTCGACGCGGCCCACAAACGTCGGGTCGTCGGCGTGGGCCGCGACGAAGTCCGCGGCTCGATGCGAGCCGGGGCCGAACTCGGCCACGACCTGGCGATACCGATCGACCAGGGGCTCGGCCCGCTCGGCGACCACCAGGTTGGCGCGGGCGATGTCCTGGTACGGGACGAAGAGCGCGCCGGCGTCGCGAGCCTTGCCCGGATCGGCCGCGATCGATCGCGGATCGCGATCGGCCGATTTCGCCCGCGAGGCGGCGGCCTCATCGTCCCGGAACCGCAGGAGCTTCTCGCGGAATTCCTTGAGCCGGGCGGTCGTCCCGTCGGGGCTGCCGATGAAGTCGGCGGCGAGGATCGAATCGAGCGAGATGATCAGGTCGCTGACGTTTCGCATTAGGAATCTCCGAAATCTAGACGTGGCGAACCCCGGCGCGCGACCCGACCGCGCCCCGACGCGGGGGCGGCCGTGATGATGGTCGCGACGCCTGGACGGCCGTTAGGCCGAATCCGAGACCGCCCCGGCCTCGGCCGGGAGCAGGTAGCGGAATACGTAGGAGTCCGCGGGCTCGCCGCGGACGAGGCGGGCCTTGAAGCCCCGGGAGGACAGGAGGCGGCAGGCTGCCGGGGAGGCGAGGTCCTCGGGCACGACGACCTCGAGGGTCGTCCACGAAGGGGCGTACAGCTTGGAGACGAGCCGGTCGAGCATGGCCCCGCCGACACCGGATCGGCGGGCGTCGGGGCGGACCGCGAACCGCGAGATCGTGCAGCCGACCCCTGCCCGCTCGTAGACGAAGAAGCCGACGACCTCGCCGGCCCGCTCGGCGACCGTCCCGCCGACCATCCGCCTCCGCAGCGTCTGGGTCAGGTCGTTGAGCCCCAGCGGCACGGGGTAGGAGCCTGCGTCGATGGCCAGCACCTCGGGGTAGTCCCGCGTGACGATCCAGCGGACGTGGGTCCTCATGACGCGACGCCGTCGGTGAAGACGCCCGACTCGACGTCCCTGATCGCCTCGTCGAGGCAGGCCCGGACGTCGAAGCCGGAGGGCTTGAAGTGCTCGACCAGGTCGGCCAGGATCTGGTAGGCGACGGCCGAGTCCGGGCTGTTGAAGGTCCTGCGGTAGGCCTCGAAGACGCGGCCGACGCGGTCCTCGACGTGGCCGCCGCACCGCTCCCGCTCGGCCCGCGGGCCGGCGACCGCGTCGTGGATCTCCAGGAGCCGGCCGGGGTCGCCCTCGCGGGCGGCGGCCGCGATCCGCAGCTGGCCGCCGGGCAGCGGATGCGCGACGTAGTCCCCCGGTCGCAGGGCCATCAAATCCCGCCGCCGGAGGCGGACGACCTTGACGTTCTCGTCCGGCGGGACCACGTCGTCGACGCGAGCGTCCGTGAGCGCGGCCTCGGCGTAGAACTCGAACTTCAGCTCGTTGTCGACCGGCTCGATCCCGATCGCCCGGCAGATCGCCTCGGCGTCGCGACCCCTGACCTCGCACTCGGCGGTGACGACCAATCGATAAGGGCTCAAGCAGGGTCCTCCTTCATCTCCCGCAGCTTGGCGTCCGCCCTCGCGACGGTGGCCGCCGTCAGGGCCTGCGCCGCCGACAGGCCCTCGCCCCCGTCGCAGCGGCTCTCGACCCGGTACTCGCCGCGACGATGGACGATCTCCCAGTCGTCATGCCCGACGTGGCGGGCCTCCCTCAGGGCGGCCGTCGCGTCGATCAGCTCGCGAGGGACGGCCAGGCCGTCGGCGGCCTCGGCGTGCAGGCCGCGTAGGAGCAGGGAGGCCCCGTCGACCCCCACGAGGTCCGCGATCCAGGGCATGACGACCCGGCGGAAGTAGGAGTACCGAGCCTTGACCGTCGGCGAGGCGCCCGCGTGCGTGAACTTGAACTGCGGGTCCGTCAGGACGCGGTCACCGTCCGCCAGCGACAAGCCGCGACCCCGCAGGCACTCGATCGCCGCGGTCATGGCCTCGTACTTGGAAATCGGACGGAACGACTGCACCCGCACGCCGCTCGGCAGCACGTCGTCGCCGACGATCCACCCCGGGTGCTGCGACTAGCCCCCCTTGTACGGCGCCGCACGCTGCCGAAATCCGCCGGGCGGGGGGGCCTCGGCCGCGGCCCGGGGCGCGTCGCCGCCCCGTTCGCGTCGCACGCACTCGTCGACGATCGTCCCGGCGTCGGGCCTCCGTCGGAACCTCGCGGTCGCCCTCGACCAAACCTCCCCGAACCATCCCATGGACGCCGTCCTCCCGTCGTTTGAGAAGCGGATCGAATCGAGCCCGGCCGCCGGCCATCCTCCGCGAGAGCGCGTCGCGGCCGAAGGCCTCCTAGCCGCGATCGGAATGTCGATATTCACTCCCGGGCCCGGCGTCGCGCCACCGGACCAAGACGACCTCGACGACGTCCCGCAGGTCGCCCGGCAGGAGATCGTCCAGGGCCGCGACGACCGCCTCGGCGGCCAGGGCGCTGCGGGCCTCCGCCCGGGTCCCGCCCAGGTACTGCTCGGCCGACTCGCCGTCCAGGCCCTCGTGGAAGATCGTGGGGCGGACGGCCAGGGCGGACAGCCGCAGCAGGAGGCCGCGGACGTGGTCGACGCCCGAGCCCGACTGCTCGCCCTCGTAGTCGACGTCGACGCAGACCAGCCCGGGTTCGTCGCCCCGCCCGGACGTCGCGACGCAGGGGTCGTCGCCGTCGAGCATCTCCTCGAGGTCGTCCAGGACGGACTCGAGCTCCGGGCACTCCCGGGCCGCCAGGGTCCCCTTCAGCGTGTAGCGGGTCAGAAACCACCTCCTTCTCGCATGTAGACGGCCGATTCGACGGCGACCTCCAGGTCGCGCGACGCGCGGATCCCGGAGACGACCCCGCGCTCGTGGACCCGGCGACACGCCGCCAGGTAGGCGTGGGCGTCGACCCCGCCGCGGGTCGCGGCGTCGACCTTTCCGAGGAGGCCCAGGCTCCCGCGGCCCCGCGGGGCCGCGCCGAATATCGCGGCCATCCGGGCCTCGTGGTCGAAGGTCATCGGGCCGCCCCTCGGGTCGCCGGGTAGACGACGTCGCCCAGGTCCTCGGCGGCCGGGTCTCCCGCGTACATCAGCCGCTGCGCGAGGACGACCTCGTCGCTCGCCAGTCGCGGGAACAGCGCGTTCCTCGCCGCGATCACGAACCGCGGGCCGCGATCCCAGCGCGAGACGGACGACAGGTATCCGCAGTGCCCCGCCGCGTCAGCCGGCCGCATCGACCGCCCCCGCGGGCTCGAGGTCCCGCGCGATCGGGTCGCCGACGGCCGCCGCCTCGACGCGCTCGAGGCCCTTGCGGGTGTAGTCCTCGGACAGCTCGACGCCGGCCCAGCGGCGGCCCAATTTCTTAGCCACGACCAAAGTGCTGCAAGTCCCGGCGAAGGGGTCGCACACCAGGTCGCCGGGATCGGAACAGGCCCGGACGATCCGGGCGAGCATCGCCTCGGGGAGCTGGCACGGGTGCCAGGCGCAGCGCTCCTTGAACGTCCCGTTGACCCGGGGGACGTGCCAGGTGTCGGAGTCCGGGGCGAAGGCCCCGGGCGGGGCCTCCTGCGGCCGGAGCACCCAGGTGTCGTCGGGGATGCGGCCCGCCGCGACGGCCCGCCGGTCCTTGTAGATCCGCTGCCTCGCGCTGGGGACGCGGATCGCGTCGGGGTTCCAGGCGAAGGCCTCGGGGTCCCTGACGTAGTAGAGCAGGTGGGCGTGGCTCCGGGTGAACTTGCCTTCCGAGTGTTGGCCGAACGTGTAGTGCCAGACGACGTGGCTCCGGAAGTGCATCCCCAGGTCGCCCTCGAGGAGGCACCGCAGCCGGTGCTGGTACTCGTCGCCGATGGCGACCCACAGCGAGCCGTCGCGGGCCAGCGAGTCGACGCAGGCCCCGAGCCAGCGGCCCGACCAGGCGACGTAGTCCTCGGCGGGCAGGTCGTCCTCATAGACGTCGTAGCCCGCGTGGCCGATGTTGTAGGGCGGGTCGGCGACGATCAGCCTCGGGCGGAGCGGCTCCTCGGAGAGCTGGTCCCGCCTGAGGACCTCGATGCAGTCGCCGACGTAGATGGTCCCGTCGTTCAAGATTCCCCCCGATCGTAGTCCTCGATGTTCGAGTATACCCGCCGGGAGCCGGTCGCCCCGTCGTAGACGGCGATCCGGCCGACCTCCCTGCGGGGGAACGTCGGCTCCGGTTTCGCGGGGCGAGAGACGCGCACGCCTTCCGGATATCCCACCCGCCTCCAGTCGTTGCGACGTCGCCGCGACATGGCGGCCTCCTTTCGCATGGAAATATGAAAACGAAAACGCTCCGCCGAGGGGATGGGAATCCCGGGGCGGGGTGCCGACGATCGCGACGGTCTCGCAGCCGCTACGGGCTCAGCATCTCGGCCTGCTCGACGACCCACGACCCGAACACCAGGACGATCCCGATGGCGGCGGCCGCGACGACCCTGAGGCAGCCGACGCCGATCATCGCGGCGTCGCTCTTGCAGCCCGCGGCCGCGATCAGGAAGAACCAGACGAAACACAGGCCGACGACGCATCCGAGCAGGACGCCGAGCGGGGTGAACGCGGTCATAGGAAGGCTCCTCAGGTCAGAAGGACGTCGGCCTGGAACACGAACCGCGCCCGGTCGTCGGCGGGGTCGCCGCCCCCGGGCGGCACGAATCTTGGCCCGACGACGGGCGTCGCCGGGACCTCCAGCACGAAGCCGTCCCCGTCGGGGCGGAGTTCGGCCCGCTGCTCGCGGAGGACGACCATGCCGCCCAGGGCGTCGGGGTCCTCCACGGGGCAATGGAGCCATCCCGAGCCGACGCGAACTCCGACGCAGCCCCGGGACACGGTGTACAGCCGCGACGACAGGCGGAAGGGCGAGTCGGGCGGCAGCTTGTCGGGGAAGCCTAAGCCGGCCTTCAGGTGCCTCGCGGCCGCGGCGAAGACGTCGCGGGACAGGTCGGAGGAGAAGCGGAGCCGGCGGAGGTCCTCCCCGTAGCACCAGCGGAGGTCCCGCTGGGAATCGGCGTTGAAGCACCAGCCGCGGCGGGCCGCGGCCGAAACGGCGAAGTTGACGCGGCCCAGGAAGCGGCGGATCTCGCGTCGCTGGGCCGGCGTGGCGGCGAGCCGCAGGGGGACGGGGCGGGGGCCGGAGAAGGGCAGGAGGGCGGGCGAGGGAGGGGCGGTCGCGAACGCTTGCATCAGGGCCTCGTCATGATCGGGACTCCTTCGAAACGGAGAGGCCCCGCCGGGAGACGCCGGGCGGGGCCGAGGTGGGCCGCCTAAGGGCCGGTGACCCATCTATCTATGACGCGGTGAATATGGTTATTCAGTCGAATGCCGGGAGGTGGCGAGATGAACCCGTGCCTACCGCTGGAAAGACTCGCGTAAGCGAGACGGTCGACGGGAGGCCGTCCTTGATGCGGAAGGAGAGATGCTCGCCCGCATCCCCGTATATTTG
>Ga0209958_1000495_pt1 | contig 68611 bp, 57 predicted proteins | sample ThiBio_inoc_plan_FD_183942 | JGI IMG/M metagenome (GOLD analysis project Ga0209958, IMG submission 183942) | Wastewater bioreactor microbial communities from Cape Town, South Africa - Thiocy_inoc_plan (SPAdes) | ecosystem: Engineered > Bioremediation > Thiocyanate > Unclassified | place: South...
GGGACCGAACCCATGGCCAAGAAGCCCGCCGCGAACCCCAGGCCCGCCGAGGCGAAACGCGCCCCGCGCACCGAGGCCAGCGCCACCGACCAGATCACGGAGTCCATCACCGGCGCCATCGTCGAACGCCGGCTGATGCCCGGCACGCGCCTGGTCGAGCAGCAGATCGCCGACGTGTTCTCGGTGTCGCGAACCATCGTTCGGCAGGCGCTCAACCAGCTCAGCCGCGACCGGCTGGTGACGCTGGAGCCGGCGCGCGGGGCCTTCGTGGCCATGCCCAGCATCGACGAGGCCCGCCAGGTGTTCCAGGTGCGCCGCCTGGTCGAAGGCGGCATGGTCCGCCAGCTGGCCGCCCAGGTCAGCGACGCGCAGATCGCCGAGTTGCGCATGCACCTGAAAGAAGAGCGCCAGGCCGTGGTGCGATCGGACGTGCCGGGGCGCACACGCCTGCTGGCGGACTTTCACGTGGTGCTGGCGCGCCTGCTGGGCAACGAGGTGCTGGCGGAGATGATCGCGGACCTGCTGTCGCGTTCGCAGCTGATCGCGCTGATGTACCAGTCCGGGCATTCGGCCGAGCACTCGCAGGCCGAGCACGTGGACATCGTCGAGGCCCTCGCCCGGCGCGACGGGCGCGCGGCCTCGCGCCTGATGGAGCAGCACATCACCAGCGTGGAGCGCAACCTGCAGCTCGACCCGCGCACGCCCGACCTGGCGGCCGTGCTGCGCCGGCGGGCCTGAGCGGCGGGCGGCAGAAGTTCTGCTTATCCGCGCATTAGAAATTTGCGCTTCAGTCGCGCGGCCTCGTTGCCCACAATGGGCCGGACTTCAACGAGACCGCCCCATGCAAAGACGACAACTGATCCACGCCATCGGCGCCGCCGCCCTCATGGGCGGGCGGCCCTCCTGGGCCCAGGAGGCCTATCCCGCGCGCGCCATCCAGGTGCTGGTGGGCTTTCCCGGCGGGGGTGCCATGGACGTCGCCACGCGCGTCGTCACCAACGCCCTGGCCGACGAGGGCCTCAAGCCACTGGCCATCATCAACAAGCCCGGCGCCTCCGCCACCATCGCCACCGGCCAGGTGGCGCGCGCGTCCGCCGACGGCTACACAGTGCTGCTGTCCACCTCGGCCAACCTCGGCATCGCGCCCTACCTGTACGCCCGGCTGCCCTACGACGCCGACAAGGAACTGGTGCCCGTGGCGCAGTTCGGCGTGGCGCAAAGCGTCATCTACGGCTCGCCCGCCCTGGGCACGCGCGACCTGAACGCGCTGCTGCGCCGCATCGCGGCCACACCGGGCCGCCTGAACTACGCCTCGCCCGGCAGCGGCACCACCGCGCACCTGGCTTTCGAGAGCCTCAAGGCCCAGCGCAAGCTCTTCATCGTGCACGTGCCTTTCCGGGGCAGCCCGGCGGCCATTACCTCGGTGCTCAGCGGCGAGCTGGACATCGGCATCGACGCCATCGGTCCCACGCTGAGCCACATCAAGGCCGGCAAGATCGTGCCGCTGGCGCAGACCGGCTCGAAGCGCTCGGCCTCCCTGCCCGATGTGCCGACGCTGGACGAGCTCGGCGTGCGCGGTATCCCCAGCGGCACCAACCTGGGCTTCATGATGCCCAGCGGCACGCCGGCGGCGGTGCTGTCCCAGTGGAGCGGCGCGATGAAGCGCGTGCTGGCCACGCCGGCCGTGGCCGAGCAGCTCGGCGCGGTGGGCGTGGACGTGGCCTACCGCGACGCGCGCGACTACGCCGCCACCATGGCCAGCGAGCAGAAGCTGTGGCAGGCCGCCGTCAAGTACTCGGGCGCGGCCGCCAGCTGAGAAGGTCCGCATGTCCGAACGCCTCTTCCGTTTCGCGGTCATCGCCGACAGCCACGTCAACCCCTCCGACGAAGACCTGATCTCGCCCTACGAGTCGCACCGGCTCACCAACGCGCGCCTCGCGCACACCGTCGAGGTGCTCAATGCCCTGGCGCCGGACTTCACGGTGCACGTGGGCGACATGATCCACCCCGTGCCCGAGGCCGTGTCCTACCCCGACGCGGTGGCGCGCTTCAAGGCGGCGGTGGGCCGGCTCAAGGCGCCCCTGCACCTGGTGCCCGGCAACCACGACGTGGGCGACAAGCGCGCGGACTACGTGCCCGCCGGCGAGATCTGCGAGCCCTACGTCGAGCTCTACCAGCGCCACTTCGGCGAGCACTTCTACGCCTTCGACCGGGGCGACTGCCACTTCGTGGTGATCAACACCTCGCTCATCAACTCGGGCCTGGACGCCGAGGCGCGGCAGGCCCGCTGGCTGGAGCAAGACCTGCAGGCCCACGCCGGCCGGCGCACGCTGCTCTTCGTGCACTACCCGCCCTTCATCGCCCGTGCCGACGAGCACGGCCACTACGACAACATCGACGAGCCCGGCCGCTCCTGGCTGCTGTCGCTGGTGGCGCGGCACCGGCTGGCGGCCGTGTTCACCGGCCACGTGCACAACTTCTTCTTCAACGAGCACGCGGGCACGCCGATCTTCTCGCTGCCGTCCACCGCCTTCGTGCGCGGCGACTACTCGGAGCTGTTCGCCGTGGGCCAGCCGAGCGAGCACGAGAACGGCCGCAACGACGTGTCCAAGCTCGGCGTGCTGGTGGTCGACGTGTACCCGGACCGGCTGGTGCCGCAGTTCATCCGTACTCAGGACCGGCCCGAGGGCGCCGCGCCCCAGGTGCAGCGCGACTGGCCCCAGCTGCCGCCCGCCGCCGCCGGGCGCGAACCCGGCCTGGGCCTGGACCTGCGCTACCACTGGGGCGAGCTGCACCAGATCCCCTACAGCAGCATGCTCGACGAGTTCCGCCGCAAGCAGGCGCGCAACGACTACCCCATCCTCGCGCTCTGGGAGATGGGCATTCGCGCGCTGCGCGTGCCGCTGGACGACCTGGCCGACCCGGCCTCGCGCGCGCGCATGCGGGCCCTGGCCGCGCTGGGCAGCCGCTTCACGGTCTTCCTGTTTGGCTGGCCCACGGACGAGCAGATCGAGCTGCTGCGCCAACACCAGGGCCTGCTGCGGGCGCTGGAGCTCATCGTGAAATGGCCGCTGGCGCCGGACCTCGGCGGGCGGCTCGGCGCGCTGCGCGCGCGGGTCGGTGTGCCGCTGCACCTCTCGCGCTTCTGGAGCGCCTCGGGCCAGTCGCGCGACGGCAAACAGATCAAGCTGCTGGTGGACCACGGCTTTGCGGGCCCGGCCGATCCGGCCGCGGAGGCGCTGCTCGAGGCCACGCGGGGCCAGGGCTTCGACGGCCTGGTGTTCCGCGTCGCGGCCGACACCGACGTCGACGAAGGCATCACCGGCGCCGCCGCCTTCGCGGCGCGCCACGGCCTGCGCGCGCAGGTGCACGTGCGGCTGGCGTCCGACAGCCCGGCCCAGGCGCGGACCGATGCGCAGGCCAACGGCGTGCGCGCGCTCGGCGCGGCCTTCACCAGCCGCGGCTGCCCGCAGGCCGACGTGTTCCTCGACACGCTCAGCGACGTCGACCGCGGCTACTTCCCGCGCGCCGGCCTGGTGGACCGCCGCTTCAACCCCAAGCGCGAAGGCCAGGCGCTGCGCAACCTGCACGGCGCGCTGAGCGAGCTGCCCGCGATGGACACACCGCGCTGGGTGCGCGACCCGCAGTTCCTGGTCGGCGCCGCGCGGATGGACCGGTCCCAACTGCTGCTGGTGCTGCCCCTGGGGGGCGCCGCGCTCATGCAGCTGCCCGACTGGCTGGACACGCAGGACCTTCGGGTGCGGCGCTGGCTGGACCTGGCGAGCGGCGAGGAGCGGCCCTGGCCCGCGTCGGACCCCGATACCGCGAAGGTGCTCGATGGCCCCTGCCTGATCGAGCTGGCGACCAGCCGCGTGGCCGAGCGCGCCCTGGCCTGAGGCGGCGCGCCCGCCGCGGGCGGACGCGGCCACCATAATCGGCCATGCCCACCCTTCGCCAGCTCAAGGCCCTGGCCCTCATCGGCCAGACCGGCAGCTTCACGCGCGCGGCCGAGAAGCTCTTCATCACGCAGTCGGCCGTGAGTTCGCTCATCCGCGAACTGGAGGAAGAGATCGGCATGCCCCTGGTGCAGCGCGGGCGGGTCATCAGCCTGACCGAGGCCGGCGAGCACCTGCAGCGCGCCGGCCAGCGCGCGGACCTGGAGATCGACCGCGCCCTGAAGGACCTGCGGCTGGGCGGGGCGGCGCAGCGCGTCGTGCTGCGCGTGGCGGCCGGTTCGCTCTCGTCGGCGGCGCTGCTGCCGCCGGCCATTGCCTGCCTGCAGGCCAGTGACCCGCAGCTGAAGATCGCGCTCTTCGACCGCCCCGTGGGCATGCTGGGCGACATGCTCCTGCAGGGCGAGGCCGACGTCGCCGTCGGCTCCATCGATTCGCCGCTGCGCCTGTCGGGCGAGCTGCGCTCCACGCTGCTGTTCGAGGACCGCATCGCCGTGGTGTGCGCGCGCGGCGGCGCACTGGACGAACAGGCCGAGCGGGCCGGCGGACTGGGCTGGAGCGACCTGCACCACACCGACCTGGTGCTGGTGGGCCGCACCGGCGGCCAATGGAACCTGCTGCTGCAGGACCAGCTCGCCGCGCACGAAGGCCTGGCCATCGGCTACGAGGTGCAACTGCTCTCCACCGCGCTGGAGCTGGTGCGCGCCCGGCTCGGCGTGGCCGTGCTGCCGCTGTACGCCACGCGCCACCTGGCCGAGCGGGACTTCTGCGTGGCGCCGCTGCTCAAGACCAGCGCGGGCTGGAGCACCTACTTCGTGACCCGCCAGGGACCGCCGGACGCGGCCAAGGCGGCCTCCATCGAACGCCTGCGGGAGGCGCTGCGCGCGCAGGCGCCCGCCAGGCCACAGCGCGCGCCGCGCGGCAAGGACTGAAGCCATGGACAGACGAACCCTTCTCCAGGCGCTGGGCGCCGCCTCCCTGGCCCGCGCGCCCCTGGCGCAGGCAGCGGACGAGGTGCCGCCACCGGCCGTCGGCACCGCCCTGGCGCTGCCCGACGCCCCGCTGTTCGATGGCAGCGCCTTCAAGGCCTCGGCGGCGCAAGGGCAGGTGGTGCTCGTCTACTGGTGGGCCAGCTGGTGCCCCTTCTGCGGCGCCACCAACCCCTTCATCCAGAAGCTGTGGGACGCGCAGCGCCCACGCGGCCTCTTGATGCTTGGCCTGGCGGTCGACAAGCGCATCGAGGACGCGCGCCAGTACATGGCGCGGCGGGGCTATACCTTCCCCACCGCGCACTACACGCCCGCCATCGAGCGCGTGATGCCCCGCCCGGGCAAGGCCATACCCGTCACCTGCGTGCGCGGTCGGGACGGGCGGGTCGTGATGTCGGAGGTCGGGCAGCTGTTCGAGGAAGACGTGCAGCAGATCGCCCGTTTCCTCTAGCGCGTCAGATGAAGCGCTGGCGCAGCCGCGCCGAGGCCAGGTCGATGAGGGACACCGTCACCACCAGGATCAGCAGCACCGCGCCGGTCTGCGCGTACTGGAAGCTGCGGATCACCTCGTACAGCACCACGCCGATGCCGCCGGCGCCGACCATGCCGACCACCGAGGCCGAGCGCACGTTCGATTCGAAACGGTAGAGCGTGAAGCCCATCCACAGCGGCAGCACCTGGGGGATCACGCCGTGAACGACCTCCACCAGCTTGTGCGCGCCGGTGGCGCGGATGCCCTCCACCGGGCGCGGGTCGATGGCCTCCACCGCCTCCGAGAACAGCTTGGCCAGCGTGCCCGTGGTGTGCACCGCCAGCGCCAGCACGCCGGCGAAGGGACCCAGGCCCACGGCGACGATGAACAGCATGGCGAACACCATCTCGTTGATCGCGCGGCAGGCGTCCATGAGGCGGCGCATGGGCTGGTGCACCCAGGCCGGCGCGATGTTCGAAGCGCAGAGCAGGCCGGCCGGCACGGCGGCCAGCACCGCCAGCACCGTGCCCCAGACGGCGATGTGCAGGGTGACCAGCATCTCGCGGGCATAGATGCGCCAATCGTGGAAGTCCGGCGGGAAGAAGTCGCGCGCGTAGGTGGCGATGTTGCCGGCGTTGTCGACCAGGGCGAAGGGCTGGATCTCGGCGCCCCGCCACGACCAGCCGAGCAGCACCGCCACCGCCGCCCAGGCGGCCCAGGTGCCCGGGCCGGGCCGCTCGGCGGCGGCGCGCTGGCGCAACTGCGCGAGCGAGGCGGCGCTGGCGTTGATGGGGTGCGCGGCGCTCACGGCTGCAGCTGAGCGAGCTTGGCGTCGATCTCGGCCAGGGCCTTGGCCTTGGCGCCGGCGTCCAGCGCGGCGTCGTTCTCGACCTTGTTGCGGTCCTTGTACAGCTCCAGCTGGCGGGTGGGGATCAGCTGCGCGTTGGTCGAGGCGCGGAAGCCGCCGTAGTTGTAGATGTTCTTGAGGATCGCCTTCTCCTGCTCGTCGGACTTGGCGTAGTTGACGACGAAGTTCGCCAGCTTGGCCTTGACGGCCGGGTCGAGGTCCTTGCGCCAGACGAAGGGGTCGCTGGCGATCAGCGGGCTTTCCCAGATCACGCGCAGCTGCGCGAGCAGCTCGGGCTTGTTGGCGCGCAGCTTTTCGATCTCTTCGGTGTTGTTGGTGGCCACGTCCACCTGTTTGGCCAGCACGGCCTGGATGTTGGCGCCGTGGCTGGCGTTGCGGATGGTCTTGAAGCGGGTGCGGTAGTCCACCTTGTTCTGGGCGAACACATAGAAGGTGGGCACCAGGAAGCCGGAGGTGGAGTTCGGGTCGCCGATGCCGAAGTTGATGGACTTCGAGTGCTTGAAGACGTCGTCGAGTGACCGGTACGGGCTGTCCTTGTGCGTGATGAGCAGCGCCTTGTAGCCGAAGCTGCCGTCGGCGAACATGACCTGCGCGAACACCTCGCCGTTGGCGCGGTCCACCGCCTCCATGGCCGACTTGTTGCCGAACCAGGCCACCTGCACCTTGTTGAAGCGCATGGCCTCGATGACGCCGGCGTAGTCGGGCGCGTAGAAGGATTTGACCGTCAGGCCGGTCTTCTTCTCCATGTCGCGGAAGAAAGGCTCCCAGCGCTCGCGCTGGGTCGAGGCGGTGTCGGTGGCGATGATGCCGAAGTTGATCTCCTGCGCGTGCAGCGTGGCGCTGCTGGCGATCAGGGTGGCGGCGAAGGCGAAGAGGGCTTTGTGTTTGAACATGGTGGTGGCTTTGGCGAAGGGAAACGGAAGGGCCGCGCGGGGACCGGTTCAGGCGGCCAGCGCGAGCGGCGGCGCTTCGGCGGCCGCGGCCGAGAAGCCGGGGCCGTCGTGCAGCAGCTCGTCGGCCGCGGTGCCGTACAGCTGCTGCAGGAAGCTGGGGGTGAGGGCTGCGCTGGGGCCGTCGTAGACCAGTTCGCCGTCGCGCAGCGCCAGCACGCGGTGGCAGTAGCGGCGCGCCAGGCTGACCTGGTGCAGGCTGACGATCAGCGTGAGCCCGGCGTCGCGGTTGAGGGTGGCGAGCTGCTCCATCACGCGCAGGGTGGATTGCGGGTCCAGCGAGGCCACCGGTTCGTCGGCCAGCACCAGTTCGGCGCCCTGCACCAGCACGCGGGCGATGGCGGCGCGCTGCTGCTGGCCGCCGGACAGCGTGGACGCGCGCTGGAAGGCCTGGGGCGCCAGGCCGATGGTGTCCAGCGCGTCGAGCGCGCGGGCCCGCTGCGCCAGCGTGTAGCGGCCGAGCAGGCCGCGCCACAGCGGCGCGTCGGCGGCCAGGCCGGTGAGCACGTTGTTCATCACGCCCAGGCGGCCCACCAGGTTGAACTGCTGGAAGATGACGCCGATGCGCCGGCGCAGGGCGCGGATCCGCGGGCTGTTGCGGCCGCCCTCCTGCAGCGCCTGGCCGAAGACCTCGATGCGGCCGGTGCCGGGGTCGGTGGTCTCCAGCCCGCTCAGGCAGCGGATCAGCGTGGACTTGCCGGAGCCCGAGGCGCCGAGCAGGGCCACGCGCTCACCGCGGCGGACGTCGAAGGACACGCCGCGCAGGGCCGCGCGGGTGCCGTAGGTGCGGCGCAGGTCTTGCGCCCGAAGGACGGGATGGGTCATGGCGCGAGTCTTTCGAGCCCGCGTGACCGTTCCGTGACGCGGATGGTCTCAGGGGGCCATCCACGCCATTCAAATTTCTCCAGCCAGGTATTGAAGAAAGCTATGCATCACGCGCGACGGCCGCCCCGCGCGCGACAGGGACCGGGCCCTGCACCGGCGCGCGCTCAGCGCGGCAGCACCGGCCCATAGCGCTGAAGGAAGGCCTCGACCGCCGCGTGGAAGCGCTCCAGGTCCGCGTCGGTGAGCGGCAGCGACAGCACGGTGAAGCCGCGCCGCGCCAGGTAGAAGCCCTGTTCGAGCATGTGGAAGAAGAACAGGTCCTTGACGAAACGCTCGCCGGCGGGGACGTCGTCCACGCAGCGGATCGCGGCGCCTGTGCCGTGCAGGTTCATGAGCGAGCCCAGGCCGGTGAACTGCAGCGCCAGGCCGTGCGCCCGGCAGCTGGCGTTGAGGCGCTCGCGCAGCGCGTCGCCGCGCGCGTTGAGGGCCAGGGCCGCCTCGGGCGTGTAGACGCGGCTCAGGCCCGCGATGCCGGCCGACATGCTCAGCACGTTGTTGTTGAAGGTGCCCGCGTGGCCCAGGTGGCCCGGCGCGCGCGGGTCGAACATCGCCATCACGTCCGCGCGGCCGCCGAAGGCGCCGAAGGACATGCCGCCGCCGATGTACTTGCCCAGGGTGGTCAGGTCGGGCCGGATGCCCAGCTGGGCCTGCCGGCCGCCGGGCGCCAGGCGCGAGGTCATGACCTCGTCGAAGACGAGCAGGGCGCCGGCCTCGCTGGCCAGTCGGCGCAGTTCGTGCAGGAAGCCGGGCTCGCCGACGATGCAGCCGCCCGCGCCCTGCAGGGGCTCGACCACGATGGCGGCGAGATCGGCCGCGTGCTCCTTCACCAGGGCCGCGGCGCCGGCGCTGTCGTTGTAGGTGCCGATCACGAAGGGGAAGGGCACGTTCACCGGCGAAGGCCCGGCCGCGAAGGTGAGCACGCCGCCGTGGTACGCGCCCTTGAACACCATCACCTGGCGCCGGCCGGTGAAGTGCCGGGCGGCGGTGATGGCCAGCAGGTTGGCCTCGGTGCCCGAGTTGGTGAAGCGCAGGCGCTCCAGCGAGGGGAAGCGCTGCGTCACCAGGCGCGCGAGTTCGGCTTCGAGCAGGTTGTGGCCGGTGAGGTTGATGCCGCCGTCCAGCGCGGCATCGATGGCGGCGCGGATCACGGGGTGGCTGTGGCCGTACAGGCCGGCGGTGAACTCGCCGAGGAAATCGGTGTATTCGTGGCCGTCCGCGTCCCACAGGCGCGCGCCCTCGCCGCGTGCGATGGCCAGGGGGAAGGGGTCGTAGAACAGCACCGAGCGGGTGTTGCCGCCGGGCATGACCTCGGTGGCGGCCTGGTAGCGGGCCAGGCTTTCGGGGTGGCGCGCCGCGTAGGCCTCGCGCAGCCGGTCCAGTTCGGTGTCCAGGTTCATGGGGTGTGCTCCAGTCGGTTGGCGTAGGCCACGAAGAAGTCGAGGCTGGCCGGGTTCTGCATCGCGTCGGGGCTGGCCACCTTGTCGGGCGCGGCGCCCAGCAGCAGCTTGCGCACCGGCACCTCCATCTTCTTGCCGCTCAGCGTGCGCGGGATGTCGTCGACCTGCACCACCTCGTTGGGCACGTGACGCGACGAGGCCTTGCGGCGGATCTGTTCCGTGATGCGCTGGCGCAGGGCGTCGTCCAGCGTGAGGCCGGGCTGCAGCACCACGAACAGCGGCATGAAGGACGGGCGACCCAGGTACTCCAGGTCCACCACCAGGCTGTCGCGCACCTCGGGCAGTTCCTCCACCACGCGGTAGATCTCGGCCGTGCCCATGCGGATGCCGAAGCGGTTGATGGTGCTGTCCGATCGGCCGTAGATGACCGAGGTGTGGCGCGGCGTGAAGCGGATCCAGTCGCCGTGCCGCCAGACCCCGGGGAAGGTCTCGAAGTAGCTCTCGCGGTAGCGGCGGTCGTCCGCGTCGTTCCAGAAGCGCACCGGCATCGAGGGCATGGGCTGGGTGATCACCAGTTCGCCCACCTCGTCCACCACGGGCTGGCCCGCGTCGTTGAAGGCATGGGCCGCCACGCCCAGTTCGGCGCATTGGATCTCGCCCGCGTGCACCGGCAGCGAGGGCGCGCAGGCCACGAAGCCCGAGGCGATGTCGGTGCCGCCGCTGATCGAGGCCAGCCACAGGTCGGGCTTGATTGCCTCGTAGGCCCAGTGGTACGCGTCCACCGGCAGCGGCGAGCCGGTGACGTTGATGGCGCGCAGGTGCTTGAGCGGGCCGATGTCGCGCGGGCGCAGGCCGTCCTTCTTGGCGGCGATGAGGTAGGCCGCGCCGCAGCCGAGCAGGGACACCTGGCGCTCGTCGATGAAGCGCCACAGCGCGCCCGGGTCCGGCCAGTTGGGGTTGCCGTCGTAGAGCACGATGCTCGCGCCGGTGAACAGGGCACCGACCTGGAAGTTCCAGACGATCCAGCCGGTGCTGCCCAGGAACAGCAGGCGGTCGCCGGGCCGCAGGTCGTGCTGCAGCGCGCAGGTCTTCAGGTGGGTGAGCACGATGCCACCGTGGCTGTGCACCATGGCCTTGGGCAGGCCGGTGGTGCCCGAGGAGTAGACGATCCACAGCGGGTGGTCGAAGGGCAGGCGTTCGTAGCGCGGCGGCGCCGGCGTGGCGATGCAGTCGGCCCAGGCCAGGCGGTCGCGCCAGGCCGGCGCGCCGCGCTGCGCCTGCAGCGGGCCGGGCACCTGCACCACGTGGCGCACGCTGGGCAGGGCGGCGAGCAGTTCGTCCACCTGCGGCACGCGGTCGTGCCGTTTGCCGTTGTAGCTGTAGCTGTCGGTGGCGAAGAGCAGCGTCGGTTCGATCTGGCGCAGGCGGTCCAGCACCACGGTGGGACCCATGTCCGGGGCGCAGCTGGACCAGATGGCGCCGATGCTTGCGCAGGCCAGGAAGGCCACCACGGTCTCGGTGCGGTTGGGCATGTAGCTGGCCACGCGGTCGCCGGGGCCGACGCCCAGTGCGCGCAGGCGCGCGGCCAGCGCCGCGGTGTCGCGCTCCAGTTCGGCCCAGGACACCTCGCGCCAGGGCGCGTCCTCGCTGCGCGCGAGCAGGGCGGGGCGTTCGGTGCTGGCCTGGCGGAAGATGTTCTCGGCGTAGTTCAGGCGGGTGTTCGGGAACCAGGTCGCGCCCGGCATCTCGCGCTGGCCGAGCACCGGCGTGAGCGGGCCTTCGCCCACCACGTCGAAGTAGCGCCAGATGGAGGCCCAGAAGTCCTCGATGTGATTCACCGACCAGCGCCAGAGCCCGTGGTAATCGGTGGTGCGCACGCCCTGATGCTCGGCCAGCCAGGCCTGGTAGTGCGCCAGCCGGCTGGCGGCGACCTGTTCGGCCGAAGGGGTCCACAGGAGTTGGCCGTAGCCGTCGGGGTGGGGGTCTGCTTGCATGGGGCCATTCTGGGCAGCCGCGGGTATCCTCACAGTTCACCCGATGACAGTTCAGCCAAGGGTTTTCCCTTGAATTCGCGCCGCTCCAAAGCCCCTTCGCCCACGCTCGACGGCCTGCTGGCCCAGTCGCCGTGGTTCCGCGCGCTGCCGCCGGCCGTGCAGGCCGGGGTGCGCGGCGACCTGATCGAGGTGGTGGTGCCCCTGGGCGAGTCGCTCGGGCGCCGCGGCGATCTGCCCGGCCACTGGTACGGCGTGATCGACGGGCTCTTCAAATGGTCGGTGTCGAGCGCCGATGGCCGCAGCGTCTCGCTGGGCGGGCAGCTCGGCGGCAGCTGGTTCGGCGAAGGCACGCTGATCCGCCAGAAGCCCCGCAACGCGGACGTGGTGGCCCTGCGCGACAGCCGCGTTGCGCTGATGCCGCTGGACACCTTCCTGGCGCTGCGCGACACGCAGCCCGCGTTCAACGAGTTCCTGCTGCGCCAGATCAACGAGCGCCTGCACTGGTTCATGGGCAAGCACGCGGACCACAGCCTGCTCGACGCCGACGCCCAGGTGGCGCGCGCCCTGTGCGGCCTGCTGCACCCGCTGCACAACCCCAGCGAATCGCCGCAGCTGCGCCTGTCGCAGGAAGAGCTGGCCAGCATGGCCTCGTTGTCGCGGCCGCGCTGCAACCAGGCGCTGAGCCGGATGCGCGCGCAGGGCTGGATCCGCACCGGCTACGGCGGCATCACGCTGCTGAACGTGGACGCGCTGCTCGACATGGGCAGCTGAGAGGCCGGCGGCCCGCCCGGCCTCAGGCCGGATCGAAGCCTTCCACGCCCGCCATCACCTCGCACAACACGTCGATGAAGGCGTTGATGCGGGCGGGCCGGAAGCGGCCGGCGACGGACACCGCCTCGATGGCGATGGGCTCGAGCTCCCACTTGGGCAAGATGCGCTTGACCCGGCCGCTGGCGATGTCCGGGCCGCACAGCCAGCGCGCGCTCGCCGCGATGCCCAGGCCCTCGAGCATGGCGCGGTAGCTGGCCAGCAGGCCGTCGGTGGTGAAGGGGGTGCGGATCGGCACGGTGCGGCGCTCGGTCTGGTCCTGCGTGTGCATGGGCAGGCGGTCCATCACGTAGGGAATCAGTCCCACGAAGGGCAGGGACGACAGGTCTTCCGGCGTGCGGACGCGGTGCCGCGCCGCGAAGGCCGTCGAGGCCACGAGCACGCGCCGCATGCGACCGATGGGTCGCACGTGCAGCGACTGGTCGGCGCTGCTGCCGACGCGGATCCAGCAGTCGCAGGCCTGGCCCACGATGTCCACCGGCCGGTCGGTGAGCCGCAGCTCCACCTCCACCTGCGGGTAGCGTTCGCGGAACAGGCGGACGGCGTCCATCAGGAAGGCGTGCCCGTAGGCGTGTGGTCCGATCAGCGACAGCTTGCCCTTGGGCAGGCCGGCGCTGACCTTCAGCGCGTCTTCCCACTCGTTCCAGGCGTCGGCCCAGGCCACGGCGCGGCGCTGCAGTTCCTCGCCTTCGGCCGTGAGGTCGAAGCGGTGCGTGGAGCGCGTGGCCAGGCGCGCGTTGAGCAGCTGTTCCAGGTCGCGCAGACGCCGGCTCACGGTGGGCTGCGTGGTGCCCAGCGCGCGCGCGGCGGCCGACAGGCTGCGCCGCTCGGCCACGGCCAGGAAGGTGGTGATGAGCTGCAGGCGATCGAGTTTGGCCGTCATACGTGTGGCGTATCAAGCTTATCGGGGTCGGCATACTACTCGGCCGCGGGCCTTTGCCAAATACTGCGCGGACCCATTTCCCACCCCACAGGTCCGCCCATGAAACTGTCCCGGTTCCTTCTTTGCTCCGCCCTGACGGCGCTGGCCGCGCTGCCCGCGATCGGCCACGCGCAGGCCGCCAAGGCGCCACTGCGCCTGGTCGTCGGCTACACGGCCGGTGGCTCCTCCGATGCGCTCGCGCGCATGGTCGCGGAGAAGCTCAAGGACGAGCTCGGCACGGCCATCATCGTGGACAACCGCCCCGGCGCGGGCGGGCAGATCGCGGCCGAATACGTGCGCGCGTCGGCGCCCGATGGCAACACCATCCTGGTCGCCAACAGCCACATGATGGTGATGCTCCCGCTCACCACCAAGGGGGCGAAGTACAAGCCCGCCGAGGACTTCGCGCCCGTGGTGCGGCTCACCAGCTTCTTCGAGGCCCTGTCGGTGCCCAGCGGCGTGCCCGCGACCTCGATCGCCCAGTGGCTGGACCTGGCGCGCAAGAACCCGCAGGCCGGCAACTTCGGCGTGCCCGCGGCCGGCAGCGTGTCGCACTTCCTCGGCTACCGGCTCGGCCAGGACAACAAGGTCGACCTGCAGGCCATTCCCTACAAGGGCGCCGCGCCGCTGGTGCAGGACCTGCTGGGCGGCCAGATCCAGGCCGGCATCCTGCCCATCCTCGACGTCGCGCCGCACCACCAGGCCGGCAAGCTGCGCGTGCTGGCGGTGAACGGCGCCAAGCGCGCGCAGCTGTTGCCCACCGTGCCCACGCTGAAGGAGCTCGGCATCGCCGGCTTCGACACGCTGGAGTGGACCGCGCTGCTGGCGCCGGCCGGCACGCCAGCGGCGCTGGTGGAGCGGCTCAATGCCGCGACGCGCAAGGTGCTCGCCACGCCCGACATCCAGGAACGCCTGCTCAAGCTGGGCATGGAGGCCAACCCCAGCAGCCCCGCCGAACTCGGCCAGCTGCTGGCCAGCGACCTCGCGCAATGGGCGCCGGTGGTCAAGGCCTCGGGCTTCACCGCGGACTGACGCCGAGGTGAACATGCAGACAGCGACGGCCCGCCGCAGGGTGGGCGACACGCCGGCGGGCGGATCGGTTCTCGGCTTCTACGCGCCCAAGGGCACACCGCGCCCGCCGCGCGTGGCGCGCGCCGAAGGGGTGTTCCTGTGGGACGAGGATGGCCGCCGCTACCTCGACGCCACCTCGGGCGCCGTGGTCACCAACATCGGCCATGGCAACCCTGCGGTGCTGCAGGCCATGCAGGCGCAGGCGCGCAAGGTCACCTTCGCCTACCCGCGCTTCTTCGAGAGCGAAGACAGCATTGCGCTGGCCGACCGCGTGTGCGCGCTCGCGGGCCCGGGCCTGGACCGCGCGTTTTTCGTCTCGGGGGGCTCGGAGGCCAACGAGTCGGCGCTCAAGCTCGCGCGCCAGTACGCGGTGGTCAGCGGCCAGCCCGGGCGCTGGAAAGTGATCTCGCGCAACCCCAGCTACCACGGCGCCACGCTGGGCGCGCTCACCGTCACCGGCGACGCCAGCGCGCACGCGCTCTACGGCCCGATGCTGCGCGCCCAACCCAAGGTGGCGGCGCCGCTGTCCTACCGCGTGCCGGACGGCCACAGCGTCGAGTCTTTCGAGGCGGCCTGCGCGCAAGCGTTGGAAGACACCATCGTGCGCGAAGGCGCCGACAGCGTGCTCGCCTTCATCCTGGAGCCCATCGGCGGCCTGTCCACCGGCGCGGTGGTCTCCTCGCCGGCCTACTTCCGCGCCGTGCGCGAGATCTGCGACCGCCACGGCGTGCTGCTGGTGTTCGACGAGATCATGTCGGGCGCCGGCCGCACCGGCCGCTTCCTGGCCGCGCACCACTGGCCCGACGCGCGGCCCGACCTGGTCACGCTGGCCAAGGGCCTGGCCGCGGGCTACACACCGCTTGGCGCGGTGCTCGCGCCCGAGCGCATCGTCGACGCGGTCGCCGCGAGTGGCGGCTTCGTGCACGGCCACACCTATTTCACCAACCCACTGTCCTGCGCCGTGGCCAACGCGGTGCTTGACGAGGTGGTGCGCCAGGACCTGGTGGCGCGCGCGCAGGCCGCGGGCGCCTACCTGAAGGACCGGCTGCATGCGCTGGCGGCGCGCTCCCCGCTGGTGGGCGACGTGCGCGGCCTCGGGCTGCTGGGCGCGATCGAGCTGGTGGCGGACAAGGCCAGCCGCCGGGCGCTGCCGGTGGACTTCAACGCCCCCGCGCGCCTCACGGAGCACGGTCTGCGCCATGGCATTGCGCTCTACAACCGGCGCGCCAACCGCGGCGAGTTCGGCGACTTCCAGATGATCACGCCGCCGCTGACCGCCAGCGACGCCGAACTCGACCTGCTGGTGGAGTTGCTGGAGCGCGCGTTGGCCGACCTGCACGACGAGGTGCGCGGGCGGGGCCTCGCTTGAGCGCGGGCATCCCGCCGCACCGGGCCATCGCGTTGCCCGGCCTGCACGCCTATGCCAGCGCCGTCAGCGTGGCGGCCGGCGAGGCCATCGGCTTTCACGTGAGCAGTTCGGTGCCCTACCGCTTTTCCTTCTGTGCGCTGGGGCCCGACGCCGACGACGCCTCGCGCGACCCGGTGCTGCACGCCGGGGGTGAGCACCCGGCGCGGGTCCAGGCCATCCACCCCGGCTCCTACGTGCACATCGAGCGCGGTCTGCCCGAGGGCGCGCTCGAGGCGCTCACCCTGGAGTGCTGGCTCATGCCCTGGGGCTTCGGCGAGCGCCAGGCCGTGATCGCGCAATGCGACGACGAGGTCGCCGACGAAGGCGTCGGCCTGTTCATCGAGGCCGACGGCACGCTCGTGCTGCGGCTGGGGCGTTCGCGGCTCAGCGGGCCGGTCCTGGCGCCGCGCCGTTGGGCGCACCTGGTGGCCGTGCTGCACCAGGGCCACCTGTCGCTGTGGATCGACGGCCGCCGGGTGGCGCAGGGCGCGGCGGGCCCAGGTCGGCCGGGCCGCGCTGCGCTGCGCCTGGGCGCAGCGTCGGCGGGGGGCGTGGCCACGCACTTTCTGGACGCGGACCTCGTGATGCCGGCGCTCTACGGCCGCGCGCTCGGCGCCGCCGAGATCGCCCAGCGCTGCGCGCAGCGCGGCCAGCAGGCCGCGCAAGGCCCCGGCCTGCTGGCCTGCTGGCCCTTGAGCGAGCAGCGCGGCGAGCGCATCGCCGACGCCAGCGGGCAGGGCCGCCACGGCCGCCTCATCAACCACGGCACCTGGATGATCGTCGGCCCGGCCTTCGACCCCGCGCGGGTGCCGCGCTTTTCGCGCCGCGAAGGCGAGTACGCCGCCGCCAGCGACCGCCTGCGTGGCCACGGCCTTCGCTTGGCGAGCGACGACCTCGTGGATTGCCGCTGGGCCGAATCGCACCGCGTGACGGTGCCGCGCGGGGCGAAGCCCGGCATCCACGTGGGCCGCTTCGAATGCGAAGTGGACGGCCGGCCCGTGCGCTACGACGTGAGCGTCGTCGTGCGGCCAGCCGCCGATGCCGCGCCCGCGCCGCTGCTGGTGCTGTGCGCGACCAACAGCTGGCGCGCCTACGCCGCCTCGCCGTTCGCGCACAACGTGTCGGGCCCGGCGCACTGGCCACGCCGCGCCGCGCCGCTGCCCAACAGCCACCCCGACGCCCCCGAGTACAACCACTACACGCCCCACCGCAAGGGCCAGCCCACCTACTACGCCGGCCTGCGCCTGCCCTGGCCCAACGCCGCGCCCGACGCCTTCTACGCGCCCGAAGGCAGCGGCTTCAGCCAGGGCCCGCGCCTGGAGCGCTGCCTGCACCGCTGGCTCGACGCGCAGGGCTACGCGTACGACGTGGTGAGCGACCTCGACCTGCACCGCGACCCCGGCCTGCTGCGCCGCTACCGCAGCGTGGTCATCAACGGCCACAGCGAGTACTGGTCGGCGCCGGCCTTCGAGGGGCTGGACGCCTACCTGCGCGGGGGCGGCAGCGCGGTGGTGCTGTCGGGCAACTCCCTGTACTGGCGCGTGAGCTTCGACGAAGACGCCACGGTGATGGAGCAGCGCAAAACGCTGACGCCCGCCGACGACCACGAGGCGGCGCTGGACAAACACGCGGCGCCCGGCGGCGTGCACGGCGAGCAATACCACAGCCAGGACGGCGAGCGCGGCGGGCTCTGGCGCTTCAACGACCGCTCGTGCAGCGATCTGATCGGTCTGGAAACCGCGGGCTGGGCCTTCGCCGACGCCGCGGATTTTGGTGTCTACCGCGTGCGCGACGCCGGCCACTTCCTGTTCCACCGGCCGCACGAGACCGGCCTGCGCGCCGGCGACAGCTTCGGCCACGGGCCCGGCGGCGCCCTGCCACGCGCCATCGGCCACGAGTGGGACCTGAGCATCGCCACGCTGCGCCGCATGACCCACCACATCCCGCGGGGCGCCGAGCTGCCGCGCGATCATCCCGGCCTGCAGGTGCTCGCCGAAGGCGTGCGCCGCGTGCCGGGCCGGCTGGACGCCTACCTCGACTTCTTCGAGGGCGCCACGCAGTCGCTCGACGGCCTGTCCGCCGAGATGGTCTACTGGGAGCGCCCCCAGGGCGGCCGCGTGTTCAATGCCGGGGCCGTGGGGGCCAGCTGGGTGCTGGGGGCCGATGAGGCGTTCGGTGCCTTGCTGCGCAATGTGCTTCACCACTTTGGAGTCGAGCCCGCATGAACCCAGCCACGCTCCTGGTCGAGGTCCACGACGGCGTCATGGCGCTCACGCTCAACCGCCCCGAGAAACGCAACGCCATCGACAACGACCTCGCGCGCGCGCTGCTGGCGGCGATCGCGCTGGCCGAGCGCGACGACACGGTGCGCGTGCTGCTGCTGCGGGGCGCCGGACCGGCGTTCTGCGCGGGGCGCGACATGGGCGCGCCGCCGACGGAGGACGACCTGAGGCTGGTGCAGGCCGTGGCGCAGGCCCTGGTGTCCCTGCCCAAGCCGGTGGTGGCCGCCGTGCAGGGCTGGGCTGTTGGTGCGGGCCTGGAGTGGGCGCTCGACGCCGACGTGGTGATCGCCGCCGAGGGCGCGCGGTTCAAGCTGCCCGAGGCCTCGCTGGGCGTGTTCGTCACCGGCGGTCTCACGGCCACGCTGCCCGCGGCCGTGGGGCTGGCGCGCGCCAAGGGGTTGATGCTGCTTGGCGAGCCGATCGGCGCCGCGCAGGCCCAGGCCTGGGGCCTGGTGTGGCAGGTGGTGGCCGACGACGCGCTCGACGCCTCGGCGCGGCGGGTGTGCGCGCGTCTCGCGCAACTGGCGCCCGAGGTGGCCGGGCGCTTCAAGAAGGTGCTCAACGAATTGGGCCTGGCCCACTTCCAGCGCGCGATCGAGGCGGAAAACGCGGCGCAGCGCGGGCTGCCACCCTGACAAGAAAAAAGGCCTTGCGGAGCAAGGCCTTTTTCAGTTTTGTGGTGGAGACGAGGAGGATCGAACTCCCGACCTTCGCATTGCGAACGCGACGCTCTCCCAGCTGAGCTACGTCCCCACGAATCGCGCATTCTAGCGAATCTTTTGTCAGGCCATTCCGTTGCGGCTGGCGAGTTCCACGAACAGCGCGGAGTGGTCGAGGTCGGACAGGCCGTGGTCCGCCGCCTCGGCGAACAGGCGCTCGAACAGCGCGGTGATGGGCGCCTCGAAGCCGATCTCTTTCGCCGTGCCGAGCGCGTTGCGCATGTCCTTCAGCTGCACCGCCATCGCGGCGCGCTTGCCGAAGTCGCGCTCCACCATGCGCTGGCCGTGCACCTGCAGGATGCGGCTGTCGGCGAAACCGCCGGTGATGGCCTGGCGCACCTTGGCCATGTCGGCGCCGCCCTTCTCGCACAGCAGCAGCGCCTCGGCCACGGCGCCGATGGTGATGCCCACGATCATCTGGTTGGCCAGCTTGGCGAGCTGGCCCGAGCCGTGCGGGCCCACGTGCGTGACGCGGCCCAGCACCTCCAGCACGGCGCGCGCGCGCTCCACGTCGGCCGGTTTGCCGCCGGCCATGATGGCCAGGGTGCCGGCCTCGGCGCCCACGGTGCCGCCCGAGACCGGCGCGTCCAGGTGGTGCACGCCCAGCGCGGCCAGGCGGGCCGCGTGGTCGCGCGCCTGGCGCGGCTGGATCGACGACATGTCGATCACCAGGCTGCCACGGGGCAGGGCCTCGGCCACGCCCTGGCGGAACAGCACGTCCTCCACCACCTCGCCGTTTTCGAGCATGGTGATGACGATGTCGGCGCCTCGCACGGCGTCGGCGGCCGTGTCGGCCACGCGCGCACCCAAGGGCGCGAGACGCTCGGCCTTGGTGCGCGAGCGGTTCCAGGCGCCCACGGCGCAGCCGGCTTCGCACAGGCGCCGGCCCATGGGGAAGCCCATCAGGCCGATGCCGAGCATGGCGACGGCGTGGGAGGGAGTGGTTGCCGGGGCGGCGGGGGAGTCGGTCACGGTGCGTGTCCCTTCAGGGCAGGGCGCGGAGGCGGTGTTCGGGCAAAAAAAATCGCGGTCCCCGGCTCGCGCCGAGGACCGCGCAAGTGGACCGGCTATCGAGATAGCTGGGGACCACGGAGTTGAACGGTGTCGTCCTCGGCGGGTTCGGCCGAGGCGTGGGCGATCTGCTCGGCCAGGGTGCCGCAGGCATTTTCGGCGTGTTCGGCGATGAGCGATTCGGCCCCGTCCGCGTCGCCCTGGGCGATGGCGCGGGCAATGGCCTCGTGTTCGTCCCACACGGGCTCGCGCAGGTGCTCCAGCTGCAGCGCCAGGCCCATGGCGCGGCGGATGTGCTGCCAGTGCAGCAGCGCGCTCTGCTCAATCAGCGGGTTGCCGGCGGCGCGGTAGATGGCGGTGTGGAAGGCCAGGTCGGTGTCGATCAGGGCCTTCACGTCGTCACGGCGCTCGGCGGCGCGCCCGGCCTTGAGCACGGCCGGGTCGATGACGGTGCGCTGCTGGGCGGCCAGTCGCACGGCCAGGCGGTCCAGCGCCACGCGCACCTGGTAGACCTGGGCGATCCAGCGCCCGTCCAACGGCGTCACCTGCAGGCCGCGCACGCGGCCGGGGTCGCCGCTGGTCTGGGGCGCGTCCTGCACGAAACCGTCCTTGCGCAGCAGGCGCAGGGCCTGCATCACCGGCTGGCGCGACACCGCGAAGCGCTCGGCCAGCTCTTCCTGGCGGATGCGCTGGCCCGGCCGCAGCGCGCCCGAGCTGATCGCGTCGAGCAAGGCCCGGTAGACCTGGTCGGCCAGATCGGGCGTCGATTCGATCCTGAACAACTGCGCGGTCATGGGGGCGGGCGTGTGGTGCGAATTCTGTATACGGAATTCGCGCAGCATACCCCAGGCGGTGCCGGCGCCAGCGTCCCCAGAGGGAATACCCCAAGCCCCCATGACACAATCGCCCGCCATGCAATCGCCCTTCCCCCGAGACCCGGCCTGGCTGGACCGCGAATACAACAACCGCGCCCGGGTGCCCGAGCACCCGGCGTACTTCGAGCGCTGGGCCCGGGACTCGAAGCAGGTGCGCGAGCGGGGTGGGGCGCTGATCGATCTGCGCTATGGGCACGGGCCCGCCGAACAGCTGGACGTCTTTCCGGCCCAGGGGGGCGCCGGCGGCGCCGCGCCGGTGCTGTTCTTCATCCACGGCGGCTACTGGCGCGCCCTGGACAAGTCCGACCACTCCTTCCTGGCGCCACTGTTCCAGCGCCTGGGCGTGTGCGTGGTGATGCCGAACTACGCGCTGTGCCCGGCCACCACCGTCCCGGGCATCACGCTGCAGATGGCGCAGGCCCTCGCCTGGACGCACCGCCACATCGCGGTGCACGGGGGTGACCCGAGCCGTATCACGGTGGCGGGGCATTCGGCGGGCGGTCAGCTGGCGGCCATGATGCTGGCCTGCCGCTGGCCCCAGGTGGGCGCCGACCTGCCCGCCGCACTGGTGCGCAATGCGCTGTCGGTGTCCGGCCTGTTCGATCTGGAGCCGCTGCGCCTGGCGCCGTCCTTGCAGTCCTCGCTGAAGCTCACGCCGGACCAGGTGCGCAAGGCCAGCCCGGCGCGCCTGCCCTCGCCCGGGCTGCGGCAGGGGCGCGGCGAGCTGGTGGCCGTGGTCGGTGGCCAGGAAAGCGGCGAGTACCACCGCCAGAACCACCTCATCCGCGAGGCCTGGGGCGCCGAGGTGGTGCCGGTGTGCGAGGCACTGCCCGGCCTGAACCACTTCAGCGCGCTGGACGCGCTGGTCGCGCCAGACCACCGCCTGCACACGCTCGCGCGCCACTTGCTGGGCGTGTGAGGCGCATCGCCCCCGAGCTGCCGCGGAACCGGCTTTGCCGGGCCGCGGGCGCCACTCCGTCGAGGGGGACGCGCGAAGCGCGGCGGGGGTGGGGCACGAACTACATCAAGAGGTGCTCGCCCGCGTTGTCCCCGCCCAGGATGACGTAGTTCACCTTGCGGATGTCCAGCAGCTTGGTGCCGCCGGCGTAGCTGATGGAGCTTTGCACGTCCTGCTCCATCTCGATCAGCGTGTGCGCGAGCGGGCCCTTGATCGGCTCCAGGATGCGCTTGCCTTCCACGTGCTTGTACTCGCCCTTGTTGAAGTCGCTGGCCGAGCCGTAGTACTCCTTGTAGAGCACGCCGTCGACTTCCACCGTCTGGCCCGGTGATTCCTCGTGTCCGGCGAACAGCGAGCCGATCATCACCATGCTGGCGCCGAAGCGCACGCTCTTGGCGATGTCGCCGTGGCAGCGGATGCCGCCGTCCGCGATGATGGGCTTGGTGGCCACGCGCGCGCACCACTTGAGCGCGCTGAGCTGCCAGCCGCCGGTGCCGAAGCCGGTCTTGAGCTTGGTGATGCAGACCTTGCCGGGGCCGATGCCCACCTTGGTCGCGTCGGCGCCCCAGTTCTCCAGGTCGATCACCGCCTCCGGCGTGCCCACGTTGCCCGCGATCACGAAGGCCTTGGGCAGCTTTTCCTTCAGGTAGCCGATCATCTTCTTCACGCTGTCGGCGTGGCCGTGCGCGATGTCGATGGTGATGTACTCGGGGCACAGGCCCTGGGCCACCAGGGTGTCCACCGTGGCGTAGTCTGGCGCCTTCACGCCCAGCGAGATGGAGGCGAAGCTGCCCTTGGCCTGCATCTCGCGCACGAAGGCCACGTTGTCCAGGTCGAAGCGGTGCATGACGTAGAAGTAGCCGTTCTGCGCCAGCCAGGTGCAGATGGACTCGTTGACCACCGTCTTCATGTTGGCGGGCACCACCGGCAGGCGGAAACGCCGCCCGCCGAGCTCCACGCCGGCGTCGCACTCCGAGCGGCTTTCCACGCGGCACTTGCGCGGCAGCAGCAGGATGTTGTCGTAGTCGAAAATTTCCATTGAAACCAAGCTCCAGAAAGCTGTTGTCGAACAGATGAGCGCTTGGCCTGGCCGGTTCTCTTGCCGCGGCGGGCAAAAAGAAACCGGGCGCAAGAATCTTGGGCCCGGTGCGCGATTCTAGACCGATGGCCCGTCCCCCGCCCGGTATGGGGTCCATATGCCCCCACGTATGGACCGGCCACCGCGCGGGCGCTTTCTACAATCCCTCGATGCCCCTGGACACCGCCCCGAATCCCTCGCCGCTGGTCGCCGGCCTCAATGCCGAGCAGGCCGCCGCCGTCACCCTGCCCGCCGAACACGCGCTCATCCTCGCGGGCGCCGGTTCGGGCAAAACGCGCGTGCTCACCACGCGCATCGCCTGGCTGCTGCAAACGGGCCAGGTGGGGCCGGGCGGTGTGCTGGCCGTGACCTTCACCAACAAGGCGGCGAAGGAAATGGTCACGCGCCTGTCGGCCCTGCTGCCGGTGAACGTGCGCGGCATGTGGATCGGCACCTTCCACGGCCTGTGCAACCGCTTGCTGCGCGCGCACCACCAGCTCGCGGGCCTGCCGGCCACCTTCCAGATCCTGGACACCCAGGACCAGCTCTCGGCCATCAAGCGCCTGTGCAAGCAGTTCAATGTCGACGACGAGCGCTTCCCGCCCAAGCAGCTGCAGTACTTCATCGCCGGTTGCAAGGAAGACGGCCAGCGCCCGCGCGACGTGCCCGCGCGCGACGAAGAGACGCGCAAGAAGGTCGAGCTCTACGCGCTGTACGAGGAGCAATGCCAGCGCGAAGGCGTGGTCGATTTCGGCGAGCTGATGCTGCGAAGCTACGAGCTGCTGCGCGACCAGGACGCCATCCGCGCGCACTACCAGCGGCGCTTCCGCCACATCCTGATCGACGAGTTCCAGGACACCAACAGGCTGCAGTACGCCTGGATCAAGCTGTTCTCGCCCCCCCCCATGGAAGGCCTGGACGTGGCCGTGGGCAACGCGGTGTTCGCTGTGGGCGATGACGACCAGAGCATCTACGCCTTCCGCGGCGCGCGCGTGGGCAACATGGCCGACTTCGTGCGCGAGTACCGCGTGCAGCACCAGATCAAGCTTGAGCAGAACTACCGCAGCGTCAGCAACATCCTGGACGCCGCGAACCACCTCATCGGCCACAACCAGCGCCGCCTCGGCAAGAACCTGCGCACCGACGCGGGCGCGGGCGAGCCGGTGCGCATCAACGAGTCGCCCAGCGATTTCATCGAGGCGCAGTGGGTGGTCGACGAGATCAAGTCCCTGGTGCGCGAGGAAACGCCGCGCAGCGAGATCGCCATCCTCTACCGCAGCAACGCGCAGAGCCGCGTGATCGAGACCGCGCTGTTCAACGCCGGCCTGCCCTACCGCGTGTATGGCGGCCTGCGCTTCTTCGAGCGTGCCGAGATCAAGCACGCCCTGGCCTACCTGCGCCTGATCGAGAACCCGCGCGACGACACCAGCTTCCTGCGCGTGCTCAACTTCCCGCCGCGCGGCATCGGCGCGCGCAGCGTGGAGCAGCTGCAGGACGTGGCGCGCGCGGCCGGCTGTTCGCTGCACGACGCGGTGAGCGCGGTCACCGGGCGCGCGGGCACGGCCATCGCGGGCTTCGTCGCCAAGATCGACGTGATGCGCGAGCGCAGCGAGGGCAGCCACCTCAAGGGCATCGTCGAGCTGGTGCTGGAGCACAGCGGCCTGGTGGAGCACTACCGCCAGGAGCGCGAAGGCCAGGAGCGCGTGGAGAACCTGGAGGAACTGGTCAACGCGGCCGAGAGCTTCGTGATGCAGGAAGGCTTCGGCCGCGAGGCCGTGGCGCTGACGCAAAGCCCGGCCAGCCAGGGCCTGGACCTGAACGCCCCCGTGCTCGACGAGCCCCTGGCCCCCGACGCCGACACCGGCGAGACCCTGAGCCCGCTCGCCGCCTTCCTGTCGCACGCCGCGCTCGAATCGGGCGACAACCAGGCCCAGGCCGGACAGGACGCGGTGCAGCTCATGACCGTGCACGCGGCCAAGGGTCTGGAGTTCGACTGCGTCTTCATCGTCGGCCTGGAGGAAGGCCTGTTCCCGCACGAGAACGCCATGAGCGACCGCGACGGCCTGGAAGAGGAGCGCCGCCTGATGTACGTGGCGATCACGCGCGCGCGCCAGCGCCTGTACCTGAGCCATTCGCAGACGCGGCTGCTGCACGGCCAGACGCGCTACAACCTCAAGAGCCGTTTCTTCGATGAATTGCCCGAGCACTGCCTGAAGTGGCTGACGCCGCCGCAGCCTTCGGGCTGGGGCGGCACGGGCAGCGCGGGCTGGGGTGGCCACCGCGCGCTGGGCACCCCGGTGCCGCAGCCGGCGTGGTCGCCGGCCTGGAAGGCCGCCAGCGCGCCCGCGCCCGAACCCGATCGCGGCACGCCGATCAAGAGCGGCATGGCGGTGTTCCACAACAAGTTCGGCGAGGGCAAGGTGCTCGCGGTGGAGGGCGCGGGCGATGACGCGCGCGCGCAGGTGAACTTCCCGCGCCACGGCACCAAGTGGCTGGCGCTGAGCGTGGCCAAGCTCACGCCCATCGAATAGGCCAGCAACCAGGCCGTCGAGGCGGCCTGGTTGCTCGGGCGTTCGCGCTGGGCTGGCCGATGCCTGGCCCGGCCCGGCGTTGGGCCGGTTCCCCTACCAGCCCGCGAACACGTCCTCGGCGATGCCGAACGAGGTGCTGGCGCCGGTGCCGCTGGTCACCAGCACCAGGCGAAGGTGGTCGGCCGGCGCGTGGATGAGCGCGTCGGCGCCGTGGCCCGTCGGGTAGACACCGGTCCAGCGCTCCACCACCTCACAGCGGCCCAGCCCGACCACCTCGTGCAGGTGGCCCAGGATGCGATCGTCCACCGCCTCGCTGGCGAAGGGCTCGGGCGTGGCGTGCGGGTGGTGGGAATCGCCCACCACCAGTGTTCCGTCGGCGCTCTGCACGGCGATCAGGTGGATGCCGTCGTCCAGGCTTTGGCTGCATTCGGCGCGCAGTTGCTCCCGCAGTGGCGCCGAACTGGCGAGGTCGGCGTAGCCGTGGTAGCGCACCAGGCTGAGGTCGCTCATCACCGCCGCGCCCAGCCGCCAGCCGGCCGGTGGGCGCACGCGCAGCATCTGCAGACGCGTGAGCCCCAGTGCGTGGTCGGGCAGCAGGCGCCGCGCTACGCCATTGAGTTCGGTGCCGGGACAGACCACGATGCGCTCGGCCGTCCACTGGCCTTGCGCGCCGTGCACCGTGGACCCCTCGATGCCCAGAACCTCCTGCCCCCAGAAGAAGCACACGCCCTGCCCCTGCAGCCAGCGCGCGAGGGCGGGGATGGCCTCGCGCGACTCGACGCGCAGCTCGTGTGGGCTGTACAGCGCGCCCGCTGCACCGCGGGACTTGAGCGAAGGCATGCGCCCGCCCCAGGCCTCGCCGCGGTGCAGTTCACAGGCCTCGCCCATCTCGGTGCCGGCGAACTCGGCCAGCACGTCCAGCGCCCGCGCGCGCTGGGCCACCACCCACAGGCCCTGGTGCACCACCGGGATGCCCGCCTGGGGCGCCAGCTCGGCCCAGAGGTCGCGCGAGCGCCGCGCGCGCCGCCAGGTGTCGCCGGCGCGCTGGCCGGTCACGGTGACGAAGCCGAAGTTGCGGATGGAGGCGCCCACGCAGCGGTGGTCGCGCTCGATCAGCGCCACGCGCAGGCCGCGGCGCAGCCCCATCCAGGCATGGGCGAGGCCGGCGATGCCGCTGCCCACCACGATCAGGTCGAAACGCTTGTCGGTCACGGGAAAGGCGAAGGGGATGCTTCGAATGGACGTCGGGGCGTCATGTTGATTGCACACAATGAAAGCCCGTTGACAGTTCCACCCGCATGAACCCCTCCTTCGACTCACTCTGGGCGCTGTTGGCCGCGCGCGGCCACGAGCGCTACACCGGCGAACCCGTGACCCATCTGGAGCACGCCCTTCAGACCGCCGATCTGGCGCGCCGCGGCGGCGCGGGCGAGGCCCTGGTGGTCGCCGCGCTGTTGCACGACGTCGGCCACCTGATCCATGGCGTGGCGGGCACGCCCAGCGCCGCCGGCGTCGACGACCGCCACGAAGCGATCGCCGCCGACGCGCTGGGGCGCCTGTTCGGCCCCGCCGTGAGCGGGCCGGTCGGGCTGCACGTGATGGCCAAGCGGCGCCTGTGCGCCGATCCGCGCTACCTTCGGGCCCTGTCGGACGATTCGCGCCGCAGCCTGGCGCTGCAGGGCGGTCCGCTGGACGCCGCGGGCTGCGAGGCCTTCGACCGCCTGGCCCACGCGCAGGACGCGCTGCGCCTGCGCCGCTGGGACGACGCGGCCAAGCGGCCGGCGCGCGAGGTGCCGCCGCTGGACACCTACCGGGCGATGGCCGAGGCGCTGCTGCGCTGAGCCCGGGGCTGGCCAAAAAAAGGCCCTCCGGTCAGATGACCGGAGGGCCCGCAGGGTGCGATGGCGAGCGGCTTCAGGCGCCGATCACCCCGCCATCGTTCTTCGTCGTGCCAACCGCGTCGTGCTGGCTGGCTGGGTTGCGCGCCATCGTCCGTGGCTGGCGTGACGGGCGCATGACAGGGGCTGGGGGCGCTCAGGCTGGCCGCGCCAGCAGCGGCCGGCCCATGCAGATGGACGCGCCCGGCGCGACCCCGGGCGCGAGCGTGAAGCCCGGCGGCGCCAGCACGACGATGGTGGAGCCGTGTTCGAAGTGGCCCATCTCCTCGCCGCGCGCATAGGCCGTGTCGCAGGGCAGCTCGTCGGGGCCGCGGTAGCGCGTGTTGAGCGGCAGCGGCAGGGCGCGCAGGCGCAGGCTGGCCACCAGGATGGCGGCCACGGGCACCAGCAGCAGCGGCGTGCCGTCGGCCAGGCGGGTGAACAGCGCCGCGCGCTCGTTGCGGCAGAACAGGCGCTCCACGCGCTTGAGGGCGATGGGGTTCACGTTCCAGGTGTCGCCGCTGAAGTGCGTCACGTGCTCCAGCGTGAGCGCCTCGGGGGCGTGGAAGCGGTGGTACATGGCCGAGGTCAGGCGCAGCGTCACGAACTGGCCGCCGCGCAGGGTGGCGATGGCCGCCTGCGCGCGCGGCGAATCGCCGAGCAGGTCGGTGAGCGCGTACGGAAAGCCCTTGGCCTGGAACACCTGGGCGCAGGGGTCTTCGCCAATGCGCCCGCTGGCGCCGACGATGGCGTCGCAGGGGCTGACCAGCACCGACGGGGTGGTGTCGACGGGCCGCGCACCCTCGCGCAGCTCGCGCGTGAAGCAGTCGTGCAGGCTGTCGAAGCGCGGCTTCTTCGCGTCGCTCAGGTCGAGGTCGGTGAAGGCCTTCCACACCGCCATGGACGCGTCGCGCACCAGGGGCTGTCGGATCCGGCTGAACCAGCCCATGAAGCGCGTGAGCGCCAGGCGCGGCACGCGGTTGGTGAGCAGGAAGTTCAGGTCTTCGCTGAGCGCGAGGCGGCGCAGCTGGCGTTGCACAAGGCCGTGGGGATTCTGTCGCAGGGCTTTCATCGTTGGGTCATCCGGGGGCCATACAAGAGCGGGAACACCACGACGCCCCGAACGCCATGTCCCTTCTGCCTTATGCCTTGCCAGCCGGTTCGCTCCTGCTGGCCTTGCCGTACCTGAAACAGCGCCTCGAGCTCTCGCGCGCCAAGCACCGCTCGCTGGCGGGCCACTCGCGCTGGGCCAAGCGCCTGGCGGGCTGGTTGCCGGGCTACGCCTTCGACGAGCGCCGCTTCTTCCAGGCCGACGGCGCCGACGACGCGCTGGCCGCGCGGCGCCGCGCGGCCTTCGACGCCCTGTGCGCGGGCTACGCCCAGCGCTACGAACGCTCGCTCGCCCTGACCGCCGACGCGCGCGAGGGACTGGCCGACCTGCAGCTCACCGGCGCCTACCGCGTGCCCTTTCCCTTCAGCCCCTACCTGCGCGAGCGCCTGAAGGTCGGCGCCTTCGTGCGATCGGCCGATGGCCTGGAGGTGGAGGACCTCGATGGCAACCGCTTCCTCGACCTCACGGGCTCCTACGGCGTCAACGTCTTCGGCGTGGACTTCTACAAGGCCTGCATGGAAGAGGGTGCGACCATCGGCCTCGAACTGGGCCCGGTGCTGGGCGCCTACCACCCGGTGGTGGCGGACAACATCGCGCGCCTGAAGGCGATCTCGGGCCAGGACCAGGTGTCCTTCCACATGAGCGGCACCGAGGCCGTGATGCAGGCCGTTCGCCTGGCGCGCTACCACACGCGCAAGACGCACCTGGTGCGCTTCTGCGGCGCTTACCACGGCTGGTGGGAGGACGTGCAGCCCGGCCCCGGCAACCCCATGCCGCCGCGCGAAACCTACACGCTCAAGGACATGGACGACAAGAGCCTGCGGGTGCTGCGCACGCGCCGCGACATCGCCTGCGTGCTCATCAACCCCTTGCAGGCCCTGCACCCGAACCGCAACGCGCCGGGCGACTCCACGCTGATGACCGGCCTGCGCCACGCGGGCTATGACCGCGAGGCTTACACGCGTTGGCTCCAGCGGCTGCGCGAGGTCTGCACCGAACGCGGCATCGTGCTGATCTTTGACGAGGTGTTCCTGGGCTTTCGCCTGGCGCCCGGCGGCGCTCAGGCGTACTTCGGCGTGAAGGCCGACCTGGTGACCTACGGCAAGTCGGTCGCGGGTGGTTATCCGGTGGGCGTGGTCTGCGGCCGCGCCGATCTGATGAAGCGCTTCCGCGCCGAGCGCCCCGCCGACCTGTGCTTCGCGCGCGGCACGTTCAACGCGCACCCGCACGTGATGGGCGGCATGCACGCCTTCCTGCGTCGCCTGGAAACGCCCGAGCTGCGAGCGATGTACGCCGGCAGCGACGAACGCTGGAACGCGCGCCGCGAGCGCTTCAACGCCACCATGGCCGACGCCGGACTGCCGGTGCGCGCGGCGAATCTGCACAGCGTGTGGACCTTGGACTACACGCAGCCGGGCCGCTACCACTGGATGTTCCAGTACTACCTGCGCTGGCATGGCCTGGCCTTGAGCTGGGTGGGCACGGGGCGGTTCATCTTCGCGCTGAACTTCGACGACGCGGCCTTCGATGAGGTGGTGCGGCGTTGCGTGGCGGCGGGCCGGGACATGCAAGCCGCCGGCTGGTGGACGCTGCCCGCGGGCGTGGACGCCCAGGCGATCGGCAAGCAGTTGCGCAGGGAAACCCTGTCGGCGATGTTGCGCCAGAAGGGCTGAGCGCTCAGCGGCCCCGGGCCCGTGCGAGGCGTTCGGGCGCAAGGCAGCGAACACCCGCCCCTCACAGGAAGTCAGCGGCGCCCGACGCCCGGGTCGATGAGCTGGCCCTTCATCAGGTACAGCGGCGCCTTGTGGTACAGCTTGATGTCGTGGAACGGGTCGGTGAGGATCTTGGTGGCCCACACCAGGCCCGTCTGGATGTCCTGCAGGAAGAACAGGTGGATGGTGCGGAACAGCAGGCCACCGATGCCCAGCCCCAGCCACAGCGTGCCCACGTGGCGCGTATAGCCCCAGTGGTCCTGGTGCGCCTCGAACAGGCCCATCACCGTCGGGTCGATCCAGACCAGCACCGGCACCAGCGCCCACAGGCTCATGAGCACCACCTTGCGCTGCAGGTTGTAGCCCACCTTGATCTCTTCCTTGTGCTCGTGCGTGGCCTGGTTCACGTGGTCGTAGCCCTTGGGCTCGAAAAAGAAATGGCCGGCCTGGCGCGAGGTCATGGAGACCAGCCAGGCGATCAGCGCGGAAATCACGGGATCGAACCACAGCATCACGTACGCGACCACGAAGCTGATCGCGCTCACCAAATGCAGCGACTGGTTGATGCGGCTGTGGTGGTAGTAGCGGTGGTCGTCCCAGCGCTGGATCTCCAGGGTCTTGAAGAAGTCGTTCAAGGCGGTCTCCGTCGGCAATGAGGAAGCGGGTGAAAGAAGGGGAAAAGCGGCCGCATGGTGGTTGCCGCGCGTGACGGCGCGGTGACATCGCCGGTGTGTCACCGCGCGGGCACGCACGCGTCACGCCGCTGTCGCGGTGTCATCAATCTGCCGCGAAGCCGCCGCACCATGCCCCCCATGTCCGACACGAGCGCCGAAACGATCCTGGTGGAGGCCTTCCCGGCGGCCCGCCCGTCCCTGCGGCTCGCCGTGGTGACGGAGACCTGGCCGCCCGAGATCAACGGCGTGTCGCTCACGCTGTCGCGCCTGGTGCAGGGCTTGCGCGCGCGCAACCACGAGGTGCAGCTCATCCGCCCGCGCCAGACGCGCGAGGACGCCGCGCGCAGCGACCCGGGGTTTCATGAGGTGCTCATGCGTGGCATGCCGATCCCACGCTACCCCGAACTCAAGCTCGGCCTGCCCGGCAAGGGTGCGCTGGTGCGCGCCTGGACCTTGAGGCGGCCCGATCTGGTGCACATCGCCACGGAAGGCCCGCTGGGCTGGTCGGCCCTGCAGGCGGCGCGCCGCTTGCGCCTGCCGGTCACGTCCGACTTCCGCACCAACTTCCACGCCTACAGCCAGCACTACGGCGTGGGCTGGCTCAAAACGCCCATCGTGGCCTACCTGCGCAAGTTCCACAACCTCACGCGCTGCACCATGGTGCCCACGCAGAGCCTGCGCGCGGAGTTGCAGGCCATCGGTTTTCGCAACGTCAGCGTGGTGGCGCGCGGCGTCGACACGCAGCGGTTCAACCCCGCGCGGCGCAGTGCCGCGCTGCGCGCCAGCTGGGGCGCCGGCGACGGCACCCTGGTGATGGTGGCCGTCGGCCGTCTGGCGGCCGAGAAGAACCTGGGCGTGGTGCTGCAGGCCTACGAGGCCATGCGCGCGCAGAACCCCGACGTGAAGCTCGTCTTCGTGGGCGACGGCCCGCAGCGCGCGGCCCTGCGCCAGCGCTGCCCCGAGGCCCTGTTCGCTGGCATGCGGCGCGACGAGGACCTGGCCGCGCACTACGCCAGCGCCGACCTGTTCGCCTTCGCGAGCCTGACCGAGACCTTCGGCAACGTCACCATCGAGGCCCTGGCCAGTGGCCTGCCGGTGCTGGCCTTCGACACCGCGGCGGCGGGCGACTGGGTGCGCGGCGGGCACAACGGCTGGCTGCTGCCGGTGGACGACGAAGCCGCCTTCGCGCGCCAGGCCGCGCTGCTGGCGCGCGACCCGGCGCTGGTGCGCACGGCCGCGTCGCAGGCGCGCGCGCAGGTGGCGGCGCTGGACTGGCGGCACATCGCCGGCCAGGTGGAAGGGATCTTCCTGCAGACCGTGGGCTGGCCGCACGCGCTGCCCGAGGGCTGGAGCCCGTCGCTGGCACTCTGAGCACCGCCCGCGGTCCGCTCGAGTGCCATGCCATCAGATTCACGAGGTTTTCACGAGGCCTGCGTAGCCTTTCCGCCTGTCGCATTTCCCAACCCCACAGGACATTCCATGACCCTCGACTTCGATAGCGAAGACCTGCCCACCAACACCAGCCAGAACGAGCACTTCCAGAACGTGGTGAACCGCGCGGTCAACCGCCGCGGCTTCCTGTTCAAGACCGGTGTGGGGGCCGCTGCCGTGGCCTTCCTTTCCGCTGGCCTCGCGGGCTGCGGCGGCGGCGGCGACGCCGACCCGACGCCCGCGCCGCCCGCGGCCGACCCCGACCTGCTGGGCTTCACCGGCATCGCCATCGGCACCGACGACAGCGTGCACGTCGCCCCGGGCTACACGGCCTCGGTGCTGGCGCCCTGGGGCACGCCGCTGTTCTCCAGCGGCGCGGGTTCGACCTGGGCCGGCGACGCCAGCGAAGACGCCGCCGCGCAGGCGCGCCAGATGGGCGACAACCACGACGGCATCCACTACTTCGCCCTGGCCGGCCGCAGCGACGAAGGCCTGCTGGTGATGAACCACGAGTACACCAACCCGCAGTACCTGTTCACCGACGGCGTGGTCAACAGCCTGGACGACGCCAACAAGGACCTCAACGCGCACGGCGTGAGCGTGGTGCACATCCGCCGCACCGCCGGCGTGTGGAACATCGTGCTGGACTCCACCTACAACCGCCGCATCACGGGCGATACGCCGATGCAGCTGACCGGTGCCGCCGCCGGCCACGCGCTGCTGCAGACCACGGCCGACGCCACCGGCACCGTGGCGCTCGGCACGCTGAACAACTGCGGCAACGGCTTCACCCCCTGGGGCACCTACCTGACCTGTGAAGAGAACTTCAACCAGTACTTCGGCACCACCAACACCGCGGTCCCCGGCATGACGCGCAACGCCAACCAGCTGCGCTACGGCCTGGCCGGCGCCGGCACCTCGCGCAAGTACGAGCAGTACCACGACCGCTTCGACTGGCAGAAGGAGCCCAACGAGGCCAACCGCTTTGGCTGGATCGTCGAGATCGACCCCTTTGACCCGGCCTCCATGCCCAAGAAGCGCACCTCGCTGGGCCGCATCAAGCACGAGAACGCCGCCTACGCCATTGCCGCCGACGGCCGCGTGGTGGTCTACATGGGCGATGACCAGGCCAACGACTACATCTACAAGTTCGTGACCGCCGGCCACTACATCGAAGGCGACACCGCCAACAACCGCGACCTGCTCGACACCGGCACGCTGTATGTGGCCAAGTTCAACGCTGGCGCCGTGGCGAACGACATGATGGGCACCGGCGAGTGGATGCCCATGACCACGGCCAACCCGGCCCTGGCCGCCTACGCCACGCAAGCCGAGATCCTGGTCAATACGCGCCTGGCGGCCGACGCCATGGGGGCCACGCCCATGGACCGCCCCGAGTGGGTGGCGGTGCATCCGCAGACCCAGGAGGTCTACGTCACGCTGACGAACAACTCCGGCCGTTCGACGACCGACGACGCCAACCCGCGCACGGCCAACGTCTACGGCCAGATCATCCGCTGGCGCGAGACCGGCGGCGACCCGACGGCCCTGACGTTCGAGTGGGACCTGTTCGTGCTGGCCGGCAACCCCACCATCGCCCAGGCCAATCCCTTGAACAAGGGCTCGGCCAACGTGACCAGCGACAACACCTTCAACAGCCCCGACGGCCTGGGCTTCGACCGCGATGGCCGCCTGTGGATCCAGACCGACGGCAACTACAGCAACACCGGCAACTACGCCAACCAGGGCAACAACCAGATGCTGTGCGCCGATCCGCGCACCAAGGAAATCCGCCGCTTCTTCGTCGGCCCCGTGGAGTGCGAGGTGACGGGCCTGAGCTTCACGCCCGACAGCAAGACGCTGTTCATCAACATCCAGCACCCGGGCGAGGGCGGCAACAGCCACTGGCCCGAGGGCGGGGCGGCGCTGCCGCGCTCGGCCACCGTCGTCATCACCAAGGACGATGGCGGCGTGATCGGCACCTGATCCGGCGCTCGCGCCAGAACACAGCCCGCACCGTTGGCCGGTGCGGGCTTTTCTTTTGGGGGCGCCCGCGGCGGGGCTCAGGCCGAGCGGGAAGCGTCCGGCTCGGGCGCGTCGAAAGCGAAGCTGTCGCGCACCGTGAACCACAGCGAGGTGTGGAACATCGAGGCCATGAACAGCACGATGGGGTAGACCACCACCTGCATCACCTCGGGCCCTCCGACGATGGAGCCCAGCATGCCCAGGAGCAGGCCGGTGAGCATGAACACCACCGTCCAGCCGGCGACGAAGAGCAGCATCGCGCCCCTGTTGCTCCAGCAGGCCACCAGGCTGAAGAACAGGCTCTTGGCCGGCGGCACGCCGTGCCAGAACACCAGCGCCGGCGCGTGCCAGAAGGCCATCAGCACGGGCAGGTAGGCCAGCAGGGCCGCCCACAGGCCGGGGCGGCCGACGGCGGCGCCCACCATTTCGGGCGTGACCTCGGCGGTGCCCTCGGGCAAGGGGGTGGGGGCACCGTCCGTGAACAGCGCGCCGACGCCCATCACCAGGAACAGCGCCACCGCATACATGGCGCCCAGCAGCAGCATGCCGCGCCGGCGCTCGGTGCCGCCCCGAAAGGCCGTGAGCAGCAGCGAAGGCATGGGGAAGCGGCCTTGCTCGGCCTCGCGCGTGGCGGCCATCAGGCCCAGCGTGGCCGCAGGCACCAGCGCCGCTGCCACCGCCGTGCCCAGGATGGGCACGATGGACAGCACCGAGACCAGGGCCATGAACATGAAGAACAGGCCCGACATCGCCAGCGGCTGGCGCAGGAAGGTGCGCATGCCGAGCTTGACCCACAACCAGCCCAGGCTGGCCTTGTTGACCTGGAGCTTCATGCGGCCAAGGCCTCCGGCGCCGCGCTCGCCGCGGGCGCGTTCGGCAGGCGGGCGCGCAGCACGCGCTGGAAGTGGCCCGGGTCGTGCGCCTGCAGCATGGCGGCCTCGCGCGGCAGGTGCAGGTCCCACAGGCGCGACAGCCAGAAGCGCAGCGCGCCCGCGCGCTGCATGGCGGGCAGCAGGCGGCGCTCGGCTGGCGTCAGCGGACGCACGCTTTCGTAGGCCGAGAGGAAAGCCTGCTCCAGCGCGGGCTCGGGCTGGCCGTCGGTGTCGCCGCCGTGGCGCACGCACCAGTCGTTCAGGCACACGGCGATGTCGAACAGCCAGGTGTCCACGCCGGCGAAGTAGAAGTCGAAGACGCCGCTGACCGCGCCGTCCTCGAACATCGCGTTGTCGCGGAACAGGTCGGCGTGGATGGGGCCGCGCGGCAGGGCCAGGTAGGCGCTGCTCTGCGCCACATGGTTCTGATAGGCCAGCTCGGACTGCAGCAGGGCGGCCTGGGCGCCGTCGATGAAGGGCAGCACCACGGGCACGGTCTCGTTCCACCAGGGCAGGCCGCGCAGGTTGGGCTGGCGGCGCTCGAAGTCGCGGCCGACCAGGTGCAGGCGGGCCAGCAGCGCGCCCACGGCGGCGCAGTGCGCGGCCGTGGGCGCCAGCTCGCTGGCGCCGCGCAGCTTGTCGACCACGGCGGCGGGCTTGCCCTGCACGCGATGCAGGATCTCGCCCTGGGCGTCGGCCGCCGGCTCGGGCACGGGGATACCGTGCGTGGCCAAGTGCTTCATCAGGTGCAGGTAGAACGGCAACTGCTCGGCGCTCAGGCGCTCGAACACGGTGAGCACGTGCTCGATCGTCTGGCCGTCGCGTTCGCTGGTGACGAAGTAGTTGGTGTTCTCGATGCCGCCCTGGATGCCGCGCAGCTCGGTGAGGGTGCCCAGGTTCAGTCGTTCGATGAGGGCGGCGGCTTCGGCGAACGGGACCTCGGTATAGACGGCCATGTCAGAAGTTGAAGAGGCGCCAGCTGCTGCGGCCGCTGTTGCCCGAGGGGCGGCCCGCGGTTTCGCCGGGGGTGTTGGCGGCGCCGCGCGGCTGGATTTCATAGGCCGGCGCGCCGTTCTTGGGCTGCACCTGGATGGATTGGGTCTGGCCGTCCACGCGCAGCTCGTCGATGCGGGTGAGCGCGTCCTCGTGGGTAATGCGCTCGATGCGGTCGCCCGGGGCGCGCTGCAGCGGCACGGACTCGGCCGGTGCGGGCTGCTGCGCCAGGGCCGGCGCGGCCAGCGCGGCGAGCAGGACCGCGCGCAGAAGGGAAGGGGTGGAGGCCATCCGCGCATTGTAGGCACCGGGGTGGTCCCGCGTGGCATGGGCCCGCCGCCGGCGCGGCCTTCCCCCACAATGTCGGGATGACCCAGGACGCCACCCGAACCCTGCTGCTGATCGACGGATCGAGCTACCTCTACCGCGCCTACCACGCCATGCCCGACCTGCGGGCCGTGCCCGGCGACCCGACGAGCCCCGCCACCGGGGCCATCCGGGGCATGATCAACATGGTGCAGAGCCTTCGCAAGGAAGTGCCCGCGCTGTTCGCCGCCTGTGTCTTCGACGCCTCGGGCCCGACCTTCCGCGACGCGATCTACGCCGAGTACAAGGCCCACCGCAGCCCCATGCCCGAGGACCTGCGCGCGCAGATCCCGCCCATCCACGAGGTGGTGCGCCTGCTGGGCTTTCCCGTGCTGGACGTGCCCGGCGTGGAGGCCGACGACGTGATCGGCACCCTCGCCCACACGGCGGCGGCGCAGGGATTCGACGTCATCGTCAGCAGCGGCGACAAGGACCTGGCCCAGCTCGTCAACGAGCGCATCGCCATCATCGACACCATGAGCGGCAAGCGCCGCGACCTCGCGGGCGTGCAGGCCGAGTTCGGGGTGCCGGCGCACCTGATGGTCGACTACCAGACCCTGGTGGGCGACGCGGTGGACAACGTGCCGGGCGTGGACAAGGTGGGTCCCAAGACCGCCGCCAAGTGGCTGATGGAGTACGGCTCGCTGGACGCGCTGGTGGCGCGCGCTGGCGAGATCAAGGGCGTGGCCGGCGAGAACCTGCGCAAGGCCCTGGACTGGCTGCCCACGGGGCGCCAGTTGCTGACCATCAAGACCGACTGCGACCTGAACGGCTTCGTGCCCGGCCTGCCCGCGCTGGACGCGGTTCGCCTGGGCGAGCCCGACCACCAGGCCCTGCAGGCCTTCTACGACAAGTACGGCTTCAAGTCGCTCGCCGCCAAGGCGGCGGCGGGCCAGGAGGCGCCGGTGGCGCCGGGCTCGACCGCCGTGGCGCCCGGTGCCACCGAAGGCCTGTTCGATGACCCGCCCGCGCCCACGTCCGGTGCAGCGCGCCCCGCGCTGAGGTACGACACCATCCTGAGCTGGGACCTGTTCGACACTTGGCTGGCGCGCCTGCAGGCGGCCGAGCTGACCGCCCTGGACACGGAAACCACTTCGCTGGACGAAATGGTGGCCGAGATCGTCGGCATCTCCTTCAGCGTGACGCCGGGCGAGGCGGCCTACATCCCGCTGCGCCACGCCGGCCCTGACGCGCCCGAGCAACTGCCCTTCGACGAGGTGCTCGCCCGGCTCAAGCCCTGGCTGGAGGACCCCATGCGGCCCAAGCTGGGCCAGCACGTCAAGTACGACCGCCACGTCTTCGCCAACCACGGCATCGAGGTGCGCGGCTACGAGCACGACACCATGCTGCAAAGCTACGTGCTGGAGGTGCACAAGCCGCACGGCCTGGAAAGCCTGGCCGAGCGCCACACCGGCCGCAAGGGCATCAGCTACGAGGACATCTGCGGCAAGGGCGCGCACCAGATTCCCTTCGCCCAGGTGGACGTGGCTAAGGCCGCCGAGTATTCCTGCGAGGACAGCGACCAGACCCTGGACGTGCACCGCGTGCTGTGGCCGCGCCTGCAGGCCGATGAGAAGCTGAGGTTCATCTACGAGCTGGAGATGGCCAGCAGCGAAACGCTGTACCGGGTGGAGCGCAACGGCGTGCTGATCGACGCGCCCACGCTGGCCGCGCAGAGTCACGAACTGGGCCAGCGCATCGTGGCGCTGGAGCAGGAGGCGTATGCCATCGCCGGCCAGCCCTTCAACCTGGGCAGCCCCAAGCAGCTCGGCGAGATCTTCTTCGACAAGCTGGGCCTGCCCGTCATCAAGAAGACCGCCACCGGCGCGCGCAGCACCGACGAGGAGGTGCTGGAAAAGCTCGCCGAGGACTACCCGCTGCCGGCCAAGATCCTGGAGCACCGCGGCCTGTCCAAGCTCAAGGGCACCTACACCGACAAGCTGGCGCAGATGGCCAACCCGCGCACCGGCCGCGTGCACACGCACTACGCGCAGGCCGTGGCCGTGACGGGGCGCCTGTCCAGCAACGACCCGAACCTGCAGAACATCCCCATTCGCACGCCCGAGGGCCGGCGCGTGCGCGAGGCCTTCGTGGCGCCGCCGGGCAGCGTGATCGCCAGCGCCGACTACTCGCAGATCGAGCTGCGCATCATGGCCCACATCAGCGAGGACGCGGCCCTGCTGCGCGCCTTCCAGGAAGGCCAGGACGTGCACCGCGCCACCGCGGCCGAGGTGTTCGGCGTGGAACTGGAGCAGGTCAGCAGCGAGCAGCGCCGCTACGCCAAGGTGATCAACTTCGGCCTCATCTACGGCATGAGCGCCTTCGGCCTGGCCAAGGCCCTGGGCATCGACAACACGGCGGCGAAGAACTACATCCAGCGCTACTTCGAGCGCTTCGAGGGCGTCAAGCGCTACATGGAGCAGACGGTGGCCTCCGCACAGAAGAAGGGCTACGTGGAAACCGCCTTCGGCCGCCGCCTGTACCTGCCGGAAATCAACGGCGGCAACGGCCCGCGCAAGAAGGCGGCCGAGCGGCAGGCCATCAACGCGCCCATGCAGGGCACCGCGGCCGACCTCATCAAGATGAGCATGGTGGCCGTGCAGGCCGCGCTGGACGACCAGGAGCGCCGCACCAAGATGATCATGCAGGTGCACGACGAACTGGTGTTCGAGGTGCCCGCGGACGAGGTCGATTGGGTGCGCAGCGAAGTGCCGCGCCTGATGGCCGGCGTGGCCGAACTGCGGGTGCCGCTGCTGGCCGAGATCGGCGTCGGCCCCAACTGGGACAAGGCGCATTGACCACGAATCCCTCGCCGCGCTTCGCGCGACCCCCCAGGGGGCAACACCAGTGGCCTGGCACAGCCGGTTCCGCGGTGTTTCTGGGTTGCGCTGCGTCGGGCCCGATTGACCAGAACTTCAGGCCCGCCAACGAGTCAGCTTGACTTTCCACCACCCGTCAGGAGACGACCCATGCTCGAACAAGACATGACCCGCGACGCCGAAGCCCTGCTGGGCGGCCGTGCCGATCAAGCGGGCCCCACCCGCCGCACCGCCCTCAAGGCCGCCCTGGGCGCGGGCTATGCCGCCGCCGCCGCGCCGCTGATGGCCCAGACGGCGATTCGCACCTCGTCCGACGGTTTGACCGTGGGCGAGGTGATGATCGATGTGGCCGGTTTCAAGATGCCGGCCTACCGCGCCGCGCCGGCCGGCAAGACCGGCCTGCCCGTGGTGCTGGTGCTGTCCGAGATCTTCGGCGTGCACGAGTACATCGCCGACACCGCGCGCCGCTTCGCCAAGGCGGGCTATCTGGCCATCGCCCCCGAGCTGTTCGTGCGCCAGGGCGACGCCCAGGGTTACGGCGAAATGGCCAAGCTCATCGCCGAAGTGATCAGCCAGGTGCCCGACGCCCAGGTGATGGGCGACCTGGACGCCACCGTGAAGTGGGCGGCCGCCAACGGCGGCGACACCAGCAAGCTGGGCATCACCGGCTTTTGCTGGGGCGGGCGCCAGGTCTGGCTGTACAGCGCGCACAACCCGGCGGTGAAGGCGGGCGTGGCCTGGTATGGGCGCCTGGTGGGGCAGCAGAACGCGCTCACCCCGAAGAACCCGGTGGACGTGGCCGGCCAGCTGCACGGCCCGGTGCTGGGGCTCTACGGCGCGGCCGACACCGGCATCCCGCTTGACACGGTTGATAAGATGAAATCGGCCTTGGCGGGCGGCAGCGCGGCGGCCAAGGCTTCGACCTTCGTGGTGTACCCAGACGCACCGCACGCCTTCCACGCCGACTACCGGCCGAGCTTCCGCAAGGAGCCGGCCGAGGACGGCTGGAAGCGTGCCCTGGCCTGGTTCAAGCAGCACGGCGTGGCCTGAAACGAGACACCTCGCCGCGCTTCGCGCGACCCCCTCAAGGGGGCGACACCCGCGGCCCGGCCCAGCCGGTTCCGCGGTGTCACTCGGTTCGACCGCCCGTGCTCCGCAGGTCTTGTTCTACCGAGTAACTGAATACTGATATGACCTTGTTGGCCATTCTTATCGGAACGGTCGCGGCCGGTGTCGGCAGCGTGTGGATCGCGGCGCTGCTGGGCTACGCCATGCTGGCGCGCTTCACGCAGCACATGCTCAGCCTGGCGGCCGGCGCCCTGCTGGCCACGGCCTTCATGCACCTGCTGCCCGAAGCCTTCGAGAGCGCGGCCGGCGCGCACGAGCTGTTCGCGCTGCTGCTGGGCGGCCTGGTGTTCTTCTTCCTGCTCGACAAGGCCGAACTCTGGCACCACGGCCACGAGCATGGCCATGAACACGGCCAGGAGGCCGGGGACGGGCACGCCCACCACCACCACGGGCACCACCACCACGAGGAGCGGCGCGCCGGCGGCTGGGCCGTGCTGCTGGGCGACAGCGTGCACGCCTTCGGCGATGGCATCCTGATCGCCTCGGCCTTCGTGGCCGACCTGCGGCTGGGCGTGGTGGCGGCCCTGGCGGTGCTGGCGCATGAGGTGCCGCACCACATGGGCGACCTGGTGGTGCTGCGCCAGACCTCGCGCTCGCCGCGCGCGGCCCTGCTCAAGGTGTCGATGGCGGGCACGGTCACGGCCCTGGGCGGCCTGGTGGGCTACGCGCTGCTGGCCTCGCTGGACGACTGGCTGCCGTACTTCCTGGTGGCGGCGTCCAGCAGCTTCGTCTACGTGGCGCTGGCCGACCTGATCCCGCAGCTGCAGAAGCGGCTGAGCCTGCGCGAGACGGTGGCGCAGATCGCCTGGCTGGCGGTGGGCATCGGCATGGTCACGCTGGTGAGCGGCCTGGCGCACGGCGGGCACTGAGCGCGCCGGGCCGGGCGCCCGCTCACAGTTTCTGCGACTCGCTCTCGCTCCAGCGTGGCGGGTTGCCGAAGCAGAAGCGGAAGGTGGCGCCCTGGCCGACGGCGCCTTCGGCCGAGAGCCGGCCGTCGTGCCGCTCGATGATGCGGCGCACCGTGGCCAGGCCGATGCCGGTGCCTTCGAACTCGCTGGGCCGGTGCAGGCGCTGGAAGGGTTTGAAGAGCTGGTCGACGTACTTCATGTCGAAGCCCACGCCGTTGTCGCGCACGAAGAAGCTGGGCGTGCCGTCCTCGGCAATGCCGTCCAGGCCGAACTCGATGTGGGCCTCCTCGCGGTCGCGCGTGTACTTCAGCGCGTTGCCGATGAGGTTTTCCAGCACGATGCGGGCCAGGCGCGGGTCGCAGTCGGCCTCCAGGTCTTGCGCCAGCTCGGCGCGCACGCGGCGCTGCGGCGCGCGCGCCAGTTCGTGGTCGAGCACGCTGCGCGCGAGCTCGCTCAGGTCGATCGGGCTGCGCTGCAGCACACCCTGGCTCACGCGCGCCAGCGCCAGGAGGTCGTTGATGATGGCGCCCATGCGCTGCGAGGACTGCAGCACGCGGTCGAACAGCTGCTGCGTGTCCTCGTCGAGCTTGCCGTCGAGCTGCTCCTGCATGAGGCGCGTGAAGCCGTCGATGGCGCGCAGCGGCGATTTGAGGTCGTGCGAGACGGAGTAGGCGAAGGCGTCGAGTTCGGCGTTGAGCTTCTGCAGCTCGGCCGTGCGCTCGCGCACGCGCTGCTCCAGCGTTTCGTTCAGGCTCACGATCTCGCGCTCGCGGCGCAGGCGCAGCAGCTCGGCGTTGGCGCGGCTGGCGAAGATGGAGATGAGGGCCTGGACGTCGGCCTTCACCGTCACCGGCGTGCGCCACATGGCGATCAGCATGCCGGTGGCCTGGCCATCGGCGTCGCGCAGCGCCTGGCCCAGGTAGGCCTGGAAGCCCTGGGCGCGCAGCTGCGGCGCGTTGGGGTAGTTCTCGGCCAGTTGGGCGGTGCAGGTCATCAGGCCGGTCTGGCGCAGGGTGTCGGCGCAGGGCGTGCCGGCCACGTTGAAGCGGAAGTTGCGTGCGGCGCGGCCGTCGCGCCACACGCCCAGGGTCTGCAGCTCGCCGTCGTCGGTGGTCTCGGCCAGGGCCACGAGGTTGGCGCCGATGGCGTTGCTCAGGGTTTCCGCCAGCGCGCCGAAGAAGGCCTCGCCGGTCTCGGCGGCCACGCCCTTGGCCACTTCGAGCAGCAGGGCCTCGCGGCGCTTCTCTTCGCTGACGTTGACGCTGGAGGACAGGATGCAGGGCTCGCCGTCGATGTCGACGATCTCGGCCCAGACGCGCGAGTCGACCAGCGTGCCGTCCTTGTGCCGCATCTGCGTGTCGTAGCCGTCCACGTGGCCATCGCGGCGCAGGCGCTCGATGAAGCGCTCGCGGTCCTCTGGCGTGAGCCAGGCACCGACCTCGACCGAGGTGCGCCCCAGCAACTCCTCGGGTTCCAGGCCCTGCGCCTTGTCCTTGGCGCGGTTCACTTCCAGGAAGCGGCCGTCGGACAGGCGCGTGATGGTGAGGTTGAGCGGCGCGAAGTGGAAGGCCTTGGAGAACAGCGCCTCGGAGCGCTGCAGGCGGCGGATGAGCTCTTCGCGGCCGGTCATGTCGCTCACCGTGGTGATGATGAGCCGGTCCTCGTCGTCGTTGCCCATCTCGCTGGAGACCATGGCGTCGAACTCGCTGCCGTCGGCGCGGCGGCCGCGGGCGCGGTGCTGGGCGATGTGGCGCTCGGCGATCAGGCGCTCCATGTAGCGCTCGCGCTCCATGGGGTCGGCCCAGAGGAAGGTGTCCTGGCGGCCCAGTACCTGGCTGCGCCGGTGGCCGTAGCAGCGCTCGAAGGCGGGGTTGACGTCGAGGATGGCGCCCGTGCGCGCGGACTGCGCGATCATGGGGCTCGGGCTGGAGCGGAAGATGCGCGTGAAGCGTTCCAGGCTGCGGTCGCGCTCCTGCTCGGTCTGGTGGCGCCGCTCGAGCTCGTGCCGCAGGCGCTGCAGCGCGCGGTGGCTGACGGCGCGGCCGTGCATGACGACCAGGCCCACGACCACCAGGGTGGTGGCCTGCGTGAGCCACACGCGCAGGTTCATCGAGAAGTTGGGCGTGTGCGCGAAGCCGCCCTGGGCTTCGATCCAGCCCAGCAGGCCCAGCAGCGCGGCCGTGACCACCACCGAGGCCAGCAGCGCGCGCCGTCCGAGGAAGATGCCCGCCCCGACCACCGCGGCCACGAACAGGAAGTTGACCGCCGTGCGCACCGAGCCATAGACGACCACCGAGAACGTGGCGGTGGTCAGCACGCCCAGGATGACCAGCGCGGCCACCGGTTCCGGCGAGAGCCGGCGCGTGCGCAGCGCCAGCCAGCAGGCCCAGGCCACGGCCGACAGGGCGCCGGCGAGGGAGGCCTCGCTCTGCTCGGGGGGCGACAGCAGCAGGTCCATCGCGGCGATGCCCAGCGCCGCGATGCCGACCACCATGCAGACCCACAGCAGGGTCTTGCGCAGGTCGGCCGCGTCGGGCGTTTCGGCCCGCGCCGATACGCCGACCGAGTCAGGCCCTTGCATCAGCCTCTCGCACGCGGCGTTCCCTCGGTGTTGCACCAGGCGCTCCAGCTGCCCGGGTACAGGGTGGTGGTGCCCAGGCCGGCGACGGCCATGGCCAGCAGATTGGGCACGGCGCTCACGCCGCTGCCGCACTGGTGCACCACGCCGGCGGGGTCGCGGCCGCCGAGCAGGGCGTCGAATTCGCGGCGCAGCTGGTCGGCGGGCTTGAGGCGGCCATCGGCCTGCAGGTTCTCGCCGAAGGGGCGGTTGAGTGCGCCCGGCACATGGCCCGCCACCGGGTCCAGTGGCTCGACCTCGCCGCGAAAGCGCGCGCCCGCGCGCGCGTCGATGACGGTGGTGTCGGCCCGGCCCAGGCGGGCCTGCAGGCCCGCCGTGTCCACCGTGGGCGCCAGCGAAGGCCCCAGGCGAAAGTCGCCCGCCGGACGGGCCTGCGCCGGGCCGCTGTCCAACGCGCCGCCGGCGGCTTTCCAGGCGGCCAGGCCGCCATCGAGCACGGCCACGGCCTCGTGGCCGCACCAGCGCAGCATCCACCACAGCCGGCCGCAGTAGTTGAGGCCCTGGCGGTCCATGGCCACCACTTGCACGCCCGGGTTCAGGCCCAGCTCGGCCAGCCGGGCCGCGAAGCGCTCGCGGCTGGGCAGGGGGTGTCGGCCCTCGCTGGCCGGGCGGCCCTTGTCGCTGAGGTCGCGGTCCAGGTCCACGTAGATCGCACCGGGCAGGTGCTCGGCCTCGAACTGCGCGCGGCCCGCGGCCGGGTTCATCAGGTCGAAGCTGCAGTCCATCACCAGCACGGGGGCGCCGGTGTCGAGCAGGGCCCGCAGCTCGCGGACTTGTATCAACAAGTTAAGCATGCGCACATTGTGATGCAGATCGCATGCGTTTCCCGTGGCCCGGGGCTAGGGTTCTTCCGCAGGCACGGGCGGCACGGTGCGCGAGCGCAGCACGGTGGCCGCGATGCCGCTGACGACGATCAGCGCCATGCCGAGCCAGCCGATCAGCGGCAGGCGGTCGCCGAACACGGTGATGCCGAACAGCGCCGCGAACACGATGCCTGAGTACTGCAGGTTGGCGACCACCATGGTGGCGCCTTGCGCGTAGGCGCGCGTCAGGCACAGCTGCCCGAACACCGCGAGCAGGCCGATGGGCAGCAGCCACAGCGCGCCGGGCCAGTGCCAGGGGGTGGCGCCGACGAACATCATGCCGAGGAGTCCCGCCAGCGCCGAGCCGAGCGAAAAGTAGAAGACCGTGCGGCTCTCCGGCTCGCCCACCTTGGACAGCGCGGCCACCTGCAGGTAGGCCAGGGCGGCGAACACGCCCGACAGCAGGCCCACCAGGCCGGCGAAGGCCTGGTCATGGTGGAAGCTGGGCCGCAGCATGAGGCCCACGCCCACGAAGCCCGCGATCACCGTGAAGAACAGCGGCGCCTGTTCGCGCACCGGCGAGCCGCGCGCCTGCGTGAGCACCGCGCCGCCGAGCAGGAAGGTGGCGATCCACACGCTGCTCATGTAATTGAGCGTCATGGCCGTGGCCAGCGGCAGCAGGGCGATGGCGTAGAACCAGGCCGTGAGCGAGATGGTGCCGACCAGGCTGCGCCAGGCGTGCATCATGGGCACGCGGGTGGCCAGCGACACGCCCTGCCAGCGCGTCAGGCCCCACAGGAAGGCCATGCCCACGAGGCCGCGGTAGAACACGGTCTCGAAGCTGTTGAAGTGCGCGGCGGCGAACTTGATGCACACGCCCATGCTCGCGAAGAAGAGGGATGCGAGCAGCATCCAGAGCGCCTGCATGCGTCAGCCCCCACGCTCCGCCGCTGCGCGGCTCGCTGCCCCCCGAGGGGGGGCGTTGCGCCTTGGGGCGGCCCGGCGGCGAAACCTGTTCGCGTAGATGCGCATATCAGCCGGCGAAGGCCGTGCCCATCTTCTCGCGGTACCACTCGTGGAAGTGCTGCATGCCGTCTTCCATGGGGCTCTGGTAGGGGCCGACCTCGTTGTCGCCGCGCGCCAGCAGGGCCTTGCGGCCCGCGTCCATGCGCTCGGCGATCTCGTCGTCCTCGATGCAGGTCTCCATGTAGGCCGCGCGCTGCGCCTCGACGAATTCCCGCTCGAAGGCGGCGATTTCCTCGGGGTAGTAGAACTCCACCATGTTGAGCGTCTTGTCCACGCCGATAGGGTGCAACGTGGAGACGGTCAGCACGTGCGGGTACCACTCCACCATGATGTGCGGGTAGTAGGTGAGCCAGATCGCGCCTTGCTCGGGCAGCTGGCCCTGGCGGTAGTTCATCAGCACATCGTGCCAGCGCTGGTAGGTGGGGCTGCCAGCTTGGCCGAGCAGGTTCTGCGCGCCCACCGTCTGCACCGAGTACTCGCGCCGGAACTCCCAGCGCAGGTCCTCGCAGGTGACGAAGTTGCCCAGGCCCGGATGGAAGGGCCCCACGTGGTAGTCCTCAAGATAGACCTCGATGAAGGTCTTCCAGTTGTAGTTGCACTCGTGCAGTTCGACGTGGTCGAGCACCATGCCCTCGAAGCTCAGCGTCTCGCGCGGGCCCATGCCGGCCAGGTCGGCCTCGATGTCGCGGCCGTTGTCCTCGAACAGCAGGCCGTTCCACTCGCGCAGCCGGTAGTTGTTGAGGTTCAGGCAGGGGTCGTGCGCGAAGTGGGGCGCGCCCAGCAGCTGGCCGGCGGGGCCGGCGCCGGCGGGCGTGTGGGTGCCGCTGTAGGTCCAGCGGTGCAGGGGGCAGACGATGTTGCCTCCCGCGTGGCCGGGCTGGTGGCCCTGCAGGTTGCCGCGGCCCTTGAGCATGATGGCCTGGCGGTGGCGGCAGACGTTGGAGATCAGCTCGACGCCCGAGGGCGTGCGCACCAGTGCGCGGCCTCCGCCCTCTTGCGGCAGGGCGTGGTAGTCGCCGATGTTCGGAACGGAGAGAGCGTGCCCCACGTAGCGGGGCCCGCGCTGAAAGATCGTCTCCAGCTCGCGCTGGAACAGCGCCTGGTCGAAGTAACTCGACACCGGGAATTGGCTTTTGGCCTGCTGAAGTTGAAGACTCAAATCAGACATGCTTGTCCTGACCTAAAGACTCCCCCTATGAAGGGGCAGGGAAGCGCTGTGCTCGTCAGACGAATTCGCGCGGGATGGGTGTGGGTGCGTCCCTCCGGGCCCGCAGGGCCCGTCGTTTCGGAAAAAAAGAGCGCGGATTGTACCCCTGGGGTGCATCGGGCGTGGGGCGGCGGAAATGCCCCCTCGCTAAAATGGCCGCTTTGTCTCGAATGCCCCCCAGGGGTTTCTTTCCCACGAGGCCCATGACGCCACCGCCCGCCCGCAAGGCCCCCGCCGAGACACCGCCCGTGGCCCCCAGCTACGAGGCCGCGCTGCAGGAACTCGAGCAACTCGTTGCCCAGCTCGACGCCGGCCAGTTGCCCCTTGACCAACTGCTCTCGCGCTACCAGCGCGGCGCCGAGCTGCTGGCCTTCTGCCGCGACCGTCTGCAGGCGGTGGAGCAGCAGATCCAGGTGTTCGAGGCCGGGCAGAGCAAGCCCTGGGAGGCCGAATGAACGGGGCCCCCCACGCTCCCTCGCTGCGCGAGTCGCGGCCCCCCCAGGGGGCTGAGCCGTCTTGGGGCGGCCCGGCGGCGGCTCGCGCGGTGCTGGACCAGACCTTCGTGCAGTGGCGCAGCGCGCAGCAGGCCGCGGTGGAGCAGGCGCTGTCGGGCTGGGTGCCCCTGGACGCCCCCGCCGGCCTGGGCGAGGCCATGCGCTACGCGGTGCTCGACGGCGGCAAGCGCCTGCGCCCGCTGCTGGTGCTGGCCACCTGCGAGGCCGTGGGCGGCCAGGCCGACGCCGCGATGCGCGCGGCCTGCGCGGTGGAACTCATCCACGCCTACTCCCTGGTGCACGACGACATGCCCTGCATGGACAACGACGTGCTGCGCCGGGGCAAGCCCACGGTGCACGTGAAGTTCGGCGAGGCCCAGGCCCTGCTCGCGGGCGATGCCCTGCAGGCCCTGGCCTTCGAGCTGCTGGTGCCCGGCGACGGCAGCCTGGGCGACGCCATGAGCGCGCGCCTGTGCCGCCTGCTGGCGCTGGCCGCCGGGGCCGACGGCATGGCCGGCGGCCAGGCGGTGGACCTGGCCAGCGTGGGCATCGCCCTGGACCAGCGCCAGCTGGAGGCCATGCACCGGCGCAAGACCGGCGCCTTGCTGCAGGCCAGCGTCACCATGGGCGCGGCCACCGGCGCCGTGGCGCGCGACACCCTGGCCGCACTCGCCGACTACGGCGCCTGCGTCGGCCTGGCCTTCCAGGTGGTGGACGACATCCTCGACGTCACCGCCGATTCGGCCACGCTGGGCAAGACCGCGGGCAAGGACGCCGCGGCCGACAAGCCCACCTTCGTGTCGCTCATGGGGCTGGGGCCGGCCCAGGCCTATGCCGACAATGTGCTGGCGCGCGCCCACGCCGCGCTGGACCGCAGCGGCCTCGAGCGGCCTGGCACGCTGCATGCCCTGGCCGACTGGGTGGCCCACCGCGCCAGCTGAGGCCCGAGAACCGTCCGTGAACGACGACGCTCCATGAACGCACCGATCACCGCCTTGCTCGACACCATCTCATCGCCGGCGCAGCTGCGCCAGCTCACGCGCCCGCAGCTCAAGCCGCTGGCGGACGAGCTGCGGCAGTTCCTGCTCAACAGCGTGGCGCGCACCGGCGGGCACCTGAGCTCCAACCTCGGCACGGTCGAGCTCACCATCGCGCTGCACTACGTCTTCAACACACCCGAGGACCGGCTGGTGTGGGACGTGGGCCACCAGACCTACCCGCACAAGATCCTCACCGGCCGGCGCGACCGCATGGACACGCTGCGCCAGCTCGGCGGCATCAGCGGCTTCCCGCGCCGCGACGAGAGCGAGTACGACACCTTCGGCACCGCCCACTCGTCCACCAGCATCTCGGCCGCGCTGGGCATGGCCCTGGCGGCCAAGGCCAAGGGCGAGGACCGCCGCGCGGTGGCCATCATCGGCGACGGCGCCATGACCGCCGGCATGGCCTTCGAGGCACTGAACAACGCAGGCGTGGCCGACGGCAAGCTGTTGGTCGTGCTCAACGACAACGACATGTCGATCTCGCCGCCCGTGGGCGCGCTCAACCGCTACCTCGCGCAGCTCATGAGCGGGCAGTTCTACGCCGCCGCCAAGCACGTGGGCAAGCAGGTGCTCAAGGGAGCGCCGCCGCTGTTCGAGCTGGCCAAGCGGTTCGAGCAGCAGGCCAAGGGCATGGTGGTGCCGGCCACGCTGTTCGAGAAATTCGGCTTCAACTACATCGGCCCCATCGACGGCCACGACCTCGACTCGCTGATCCCCACGCTGGAGAACATCCGCCAGCTCATGGACGCCCACGAGGGCCCGCAGTTCCTGCACGTGGTCACCAAGAAGGGCCAGGGCTACAAGCTCGCCGAGGCCGATCCGGTGGCCTACCACGGCCCCGGCAAGTTCGACCCCGCCGTGGGCCTGACCAAGCCCGCCACGCCGCCCAAGACCACCTTCACGCAGGTCTTCGGCCAGTGGCTGTGCGACATGGCCGCGGCCGATTCGCGCCTGGTCGGCATCACGCCGGCCATGCGCGAGGGCTCGGGCATGGTCGAGTTCCAGCGCCGCTTCCCCGACCGTTACTTCGACGTCGGCATCGCCGAGCAACACGCCGTGACCTTCGCGGCCGGCCTGGCCTGCGAAGGCCTCAAGCCGGTGGTGGCGATCTACTCCACCTTCCTGCAGCGCGCCTACGACCAGCTCATCCACGACGTGGCGCTGCAGAACCTGCCGGTCGTCTTCGCGCTCGACCGCGCGGGCCTGGTGGGCGCCGACGGTGCCACGCACGCGGGCGCCTACGACATTGCCTACCTGCGCTGCGTTCCCCAGGTGTCGGTGGCCTGCCCGGCCGACGAGGCCGAGTGCCGCCAGCTGCTGTCCACCGCTTTCGCGCAGAACCATCCGGTGGCCGTGCGCTACCCGCGCGGCGCGGGCGTGGGCGCGGCCCAGCCCGAGGGCCTGGACGGCCTGCCTTTCGGCAAGGGCGAACTGCGCCGCAAGGGCCGCCGCGTGGCCATCCTGGCCTTCGGCACGCTGCTCTACCCGGCGCTCGGCGCGGCCGAGCGGCTGGGCGCCACGGTGGCGAACATGCGCTGGGCCAAGCCGCTCGACACCGACCTGCTGCGCGAGATCGCGCGCACGCACGAGGCCATCGTCACGGTGGAAGAGGGCAGCGTCATGGGCGGCGCCGGCAGCGCCGTGATGGAGGCGCTGCAGGCCGAGGGCCTGGCGCTGCCGGTGCTGGCGCTGGGCCTGCCCGACAGCTTCATCGAACACGGCGATCCGGCCAAGCTGCTGTCCCTGCAGGGCCTGGACGCCGCCGGCATCGAGCGCAGCGTGCGCGAGCGCTTCGGCGCGCTCCTGGACGGTGCGTCGGGCCTGAAGGTCGTGGCCTGACCCAGGCCGGACTCAGCCTGACGCCAGGCTGAACGCTTCCCCCCGGACAAGCCCTCGCTTCGAGGGAAAACCCCCGAGGTGAGCGCGGGGCCGATTTCTAGAATTCCGTGGCCCTCTGGGGCGCCCGCACGCAGTGGCGGGCCGACATAACCACCACGGAGTTGAAACACATGGACCGTCGTTCTCTTATCCGGCATGCCGGAGTCGCCGGCGTGCTCGCCGCCGGCATCGCGCCTGCGGTGCACGCCCAGGCCACCATCCGCTGGCGCCTGACATCCAGCTTTCCCAAGGCACTGGACACCATCCACGGCGCCGCCGACGTCTTCGCCACCAGCATCAAGGCGATGTCGGGCGGCAAGTTCGAGGTCAGCGTGCACGCGCCGGGCGAACTGGTGCCGGCGCTCGGCGTCGTCGACGCGGTGCAGGCCGGCACGGTGGAGATGGGCCACACGGCGCCCTACTACTTCTTCGGCAAGGACCCGACCTTCGCCATGGCCACGGCCATTCCTTTCGGCCTGAACAGCCGCCAGCTCACGGCCTGGATGTACGACGGCAACGGCCTCAAGCTGTTCCGCGAGTTCTACGACCAGTACAACATCGTCAACTTCCCCGGCGGCAACACCGGCGCGCAAATGGGCGGCTGGTACCGCAAGGAAATCAAGACCGCGGCCGACATCAAGGGCCTGAAGATGCGCATTGGCGGCTTCGCCGGCCAGGTGCTCACGCGCATGGGCGGCGTGCCGCAGAACATCCCCGGCGGCGAGATCTACCAGGCGCTGGAGAAGGGCACCATCGACGCCACCGAATGGGTGGGCCCGTACGACGACGAGAAGCTGGGCTTCCAGAAGGTTGCCAAGAACTACTACTACCCGGGCTGGTGGGAAGGTGGCGCGCAGCTCGAGTTCTACGTCAACAAGGCCGCCTACAACGGCCTGTCGGCCGAACACAAGGCCATGGTCGAGAACGCGGCCTCGCACGCCCACACGGTGATGCAGGCCCGCTACGACGCGCGCAACCCCGCGGCCCTCAAGCGCCTGGTGGCCGGCGGTGCGAAGGTGCTGGCCTTTCCCAAGCCGATCATGGACCTGGCCTTCAAGGAGTCCATGGGCCTGTACGAGGAGCTCAACGCCTCCAACCCCCACTGGAAGAAGATCTACGCCGACTATTCGAACTTCCGCCGGGACCAGAACCTGTGGTTCCGCTTCACCGAGGCCCAGTTCGACCGCTACATGCAATCGGCTAAGCTCTGAGCCTCGCCGGCCCCCGGGCCGGCACCCCGCCACGGCGGGGTTTTTTTCTCGGGCCTTCGTGGCCCCTGTCCCGCGGGTGACACGCCCGCGGGGCCCCCGGCCAAGCGGCCACCGCCGCGCGGCCCACGCCCATACCCATGGGGTTCACATGCAAGCCTTACTTTCGATCTCTCGATTCATCGACGCCATCAACGACCGCATCGGCCGGCTGATGATGTGGTTCGTTCTCGCGGCCACGCTCATCAGCGCGGTCAACGCCATCGTCCGCAAGGTGTTCGGCACCAGCTCCAACGCCTGGCTGGAGGTGCAGTGGTACCTGTTCGCCGCGGTGTTCCTGCTGGGCGGCGGCTACGCCTTCCTGCGCAACGCGCACGTGCGCATCGACTTCCTGTCCTCCAAGTTCAGCGCGCGCCAACGCAACTGGGTGGACATCGCCGGCATCGTCATCTTCCTCGCGCCCCTGTGCCTGCTCATGATGTACGAAGGCTGGCCCGTGTTCGCGCGCGCCTGGGCGTCGGGCGAGATGTCGTCCAACGCCGGCGGCCTCATCCGCTGGCCGGTGTACCTGCTGATTCCGCTGGGTTTTGCCATCCTGCTGTTGCAGGGCTGCTCCGAGATCGTCAAGCGCGCGGCGTTTCTGAGCGGCCAAGGCCCCGACGTGCTGGCCCACAAGGAGCCCGAAGAGGCCGATTTCCTGGTGCGAGAAATGTCCGAGGCCGACACCGCCTCCCATAAGAAGGCTTGAGCGAGCGCGCCATGGTCGAATTCCTTACCCACAACTTCGTGCCCTTGCTGTTCGGCGGCCTGCTGGCCTTCCTGCTGTCGGGCTTCCCGGTTGCCTTCGCCCTCGCGGCCACTGGCCTGTTCTTCGGCTACGTCGGCATGGAGATCGGGCTCTTTCCGCCCGGCCTGTTCCAGGCCCTGCCGCTGCGCGTGTTCGGGATCATGCAGAACGAGACGCTGCTGGCCATCCCGTTCTTCACACTCATGGGCATCATCCTGGAGCGCAGCCGCATGGCCGAGGCGCTGCTGTCGACCGTGGCCCAGGTGTTCGGCCCGGTGCGCGGTGGCCTGGCCGTGGCGGTGATTCTCGTGGGCGCGCTGCTCGCGGCCACCACCGGCGTGGTCGCCGCCGCAGTCATCTCCATGGGCCTGATCTCGCTGCCCATCATGCTGCGCTACGGCTACAACCGCACCATCGCCATGGGCACCATCACGGCCTCGGGCACCTTGGCGCAGGCCATCCCGCCCTCGCTGGTGCTGATCGTGCTGGCCGACCAGATGGGCCGCTCGGTGGGCGACATGTACGCCGGCGCGTTGGTCCCGGGTCTGATGCTCGTGGGCCTGTACCTGCTGTTCATCGCCGTGGTGGCCATCGTGCTGCCCAAGTGGGTGCCGGCGCTGCCCAAGGAAGCGCGCATCTACTCGGAGCCCAGCGGCGCCTCGGGCCACCGCTCGCTGCTGGTGCTGCTGGTGATCTGCGCGGTGGCCGGCTGGTTCTGGGCCCGCAACCACGAGGCCATCATCAATCCCCTGATCGGTCGCCAGATGGCGCCCGGTGGCGACGAGGTGGTGATCATGTCCATCAGCGTCGCGTCGGTACTGGCGCTGGTGCTGGCGCTGCTCAACCGCCTGTTCCGCCTGGGCCTGCTCTCGCGCCTGGCCGAGCAGGTGACCTTTGTGCTGATCCCGCCGCTGGTGCTGATCTTCCTCGTGCTGGGCACCATCTTCCTGGGCGTGGCCACGCCCACCGAGGGCGGCGCCATGGGCGCGCTGGGCGCGCTCATCATGGCCGCGGGCCGGCGAACGCTGAGCCTCAAGTTGCTGCGCGAGGCGCTGGAGAGCACCACCAAGCTGTCCATCTTCGTGCTGTTCATCCTGATCGGCTCCACGGTGTTCAGCTTCACCTTCAACGCGGCCGACGGCCACATCTGGGTCGAGCACCTGTTCGACAAGCTGCCCGGCGGGCAGATGGGCTTCCTGATCGTCGTGAACTTCCTGGTGTTCGTGCTGGGCATGTTCATCGACTTCTTCGAGATCGCCTTCATCGTGGTGCCGCTGCTGGTGCCCGTGGCCCAGAGCCTGGACATCAACCTGATCTGGTTCGGCGTGATCCTGGCGATGAACATGCAGACCTCCTTCCTCACGCCGCCCTTCGGCTTCGCGCTGTTCTACCTGCGCAGCGTGGCCGCGCGGCAGGACTACACCGACAAGGTCACCGGCCAGCTGATCCCGGCCGTCACCACGGCGCAGATCTACAAGGGCTCGATCGCCTTCATCGTCCTTCAACTGATCATGGTCGCGGTGGTCATGCTCAACCCGGGCATCGTGGTCGGCAGCCTGGGCGCGCCCGTCAAGGTGGACAACCAGGCCGTGCAGGAGCTGCTGCGCGACATGGCGCCACCGTCCGAGGACAGCGGCTACGGCACGGAGGAAGAGACGCCGTCGGCAGAGCCGTCCGCCGACGGGCTCAAGCCCGAGCCCGAAGAAGCGGCGCCGGCGGAGGTCGACCCGAACAAGGCGCTGGAAGACGCGCTGAAACCCAAAGGCAACTGAGGCCGAGCGCATGCAGATCGACGTCAAGATCCTCGACCCGCGCATGGCGGGCCAGCTGCCGGCCTACGCCACACCGGGCAGCGCCGGGCTGGACCTGCGCGCCTGCCTGGACGCCCCGCTGCACCTGGCGCCCAACGCCTGGCAGCTGGTGCCCACGGGCCTGGCCATCCACCTGGCCGACCCGGGCTACGCGGCGCTGATCCTGCCGCGCTCGGGCCTGGGCCACAAACACGGCATCGTGCTGGGCAACCTGGTCGGCCTGATCGACAGCGACTACCAGGGCCAGCTCATGGTGAGCGCCTGGAACCGCAGCGACGTGGCCTTCACCATCGAGCCCATGGAGCGCCTGGCGCAGATGGTCATCGTGCCCGTGGTGCAGGCGCGCTTCAACGTGGTCGACGACTTCGCGGCCGAGAGCGCGCGCGGGGCGGGCGGCTACGGCTCGACAGGACGAGGCTGAAGAACCTCCGCCGCACCAGCCACGCCACCAAGAAGCGCCGCGGAACCGGCTTTGCCGGGCCGCAGGCGCCGCCCCCTTGAGGGGGCGCGCGAAGCGCGGCGGGGGTGTTTCTTGTCAGTGCAGGGTGGGCGGGACCGGCGGCGACTGCGCCGGGTCCGTCACGTCCAGCTGGGTGCGGAAGAAGCCCGCGCCCAGCGTGCCCTGGCCGATCTCTTCCTCCGTGGCCTCACGCACCGCGTGCAGCTTGAGGTGGATGCGGATGGCGATGCCCGCGAGCGGGTGGTTGCCGTCGAGCACCACGTGGTCGGGGTAGATGTCGCTCACGAAGAAGAGGCGGTCGCGCGGCGCGGCGGGGTTGCAACCGGGCGGCAGGCCCTCGAAGCCCATGCCCTCTTCCAGTTGCTTGGGGAAGCGGTCGCGCGGCTCCAGGAACAGCAGCTGGTCGTCGTAGTCGCCGAAGGCGTCGAGCGGCTCCAGGTGCAGGTCCAGCGTGTCGCCGGCCACGTGGCCCTGCAGGGCCTCTTCGATCTTGCCGAGCAGGTCGTTGCCGCCGACGAGGAATTCGACCGGCTCCTCCAGCACGTCGAGTTCCTCGCCCAGCGTGTCCTTCAGGGTCCAGGAGAGCGCCACGACGCACTGGGGCGTCACGGCCATCGGGGAAGCGGCGTCGGATTTCATCGGACAATTCTCCCATGAGCCCCAACACCGGCCCGAGGCCCGCCCCCCTGTCCGACGAACCGCTGGCCCTGCTCGGCGGCCTGAGCCCCGAGCGCTTCATGCGCCGCCACTGGCAGAAGAAGCCCCTGCTGATCCGCCAGGCCATCCCCGGCTTCCAGCCGCCGCTGGCGCGCACCGCCCTGTTCGAGCTGGCCGGGCGGGAGGGTGTCGAGTCGCGGCTCGTCGAGCACGCCCGCGCCGGCTGGGGCTTGCGCCACGGCCCGTTCGCGCGGCGCGCGCTGCCGCCGCAGAACCGGCCGCGCTGGACGCTGCTGGTGCAGGGCGTGGACCTGCACAGCGACGCCGCGCACGCGCTGCTGCAGCGCTTCCGCTTCGTGCCCGACGCGCGGCTGGACGACCTCATGGTGTCCTGGGCCAGCGAGGGCGGCGGCGTGGGCCCGCATTTCGACAGCTACGACGTCTTCCTCTTGCAGGCCACGGGCCGGCGGCGCTGGCGCATCGGCCGCCAGAAGGACCTGAGCCTGCGGCCCGGCGTGCCGCTCAAGATCCTCCAGCACTTCGAGCCCGAAGAAGAGTTCGTGTTGGAGCCCGGCGACATGCTCTACCTGCCCCCGCGCTGGGCGCACGACGGCGAGGCCGTGGGCGGTGATTGCATGACCTGCTCGATCGGCTTTCGCGCGCCGCAGCGCGGCGGTCTGGCCGGCGAACTGCTGCAGCGCATGGCCGATGCCTTGGAGGACGACACCCTCTACCGCGACCCGGCGCAGGCCGCCACCGCGCAGCCCGCCCGGCTGCCCGAGGGCCTGCAGGCCTTCGCGGCCGACGCGCTGCAGCGCCTGCTGGGCGAGCGCGATGCGCTGGCGCTGGCCCTGGGCGAGGTGATGACCGAGCCCAAGCCCCACACCTGGTTCGACGAGCCCGCCGGCGCCTGGACGCCCGGCGCCTTGCGGCTGGATCGGCGCACGCGCATGATGTACGACGACCGCCACGTGTTCATCAATGGGGAAGGCCTGCGCGCCGGTGGCGCCGACGCGCGCCTCATGCGCCGCCTGGCCGACCAGCGACGCTTGAGCGCGGGCGATACCCGGAGCGCCAGCGCCGAAGCCCTGGCCGTGCTGGCCGACTGGTTCGCGGCCGGCTGGCTGCACCACGAACCCGAGTGAGCGAGGGAGGCCCATGCCCGACACCGAAGCCCGCGACAGCCCCGCGCCCGATCCGGTGGAACTGCCCGAGGGCCGCTTGGTCGGCCGCGTGGCCTTCGCCGACGCGGTGCGCCAGGCCATTGGCGTGGCGGCCTCGCAGGCCTGGCCGATGCTCTGGCTGGTGGACGATGACTTCGCCGACTGGCCGCTCGGGGAGCGCTCGGTCATCGCGGGGCTGAACGCCTGGGCCCAGCGGGGGCGCCGCATGCGCCTGCTGGCGCGCGACTTCAGCGCCTTGCGCACGCTGCACCCGCGCTTCACGGCCTGGCGCACCACCTGGTCCCACCTGATCGAGGCCCACGCCGTGCCCCAGGCCTCGCCGCACGAACTGCCCGGCGTGATCTGGACCGCGGACTGGACGCTGGAACGACTGGACCCGGTGCGCTGCAGCCTGGTGGCCAGCCGCGCGCCCGAGCGCCGCGTGGCGCTGCACGAGCGCCTGGACGAGTGGTGGATGAAGGGGCGGCCAGCCTTCGCGCCGACTACCTTGGGCCTGTAAGGCCGCGCGCGACGCGCGGCGGGGGTGTTTACAGATCCGCGGCGAGCAGCTGAACGATGCGCTGCGCGTTCGCCGACGCGTCGGGCTGGCCCTGCGCGTCGAGCACCGACACCGTGGTCAGCTCGGCCTCGCTCTTGACGACGATGCGGTAGCGCTGCGGCGTGGGCTGCTTGTCGTCGGCGCCGAACATGCGGGCGAAGAAGCCGGGCTTCTCACCCGGCTTGGCCGGTTCCACGTAGCGAACGAAGTAGGTGCCTTCGCTGCGGTTGCGGTCTTCCACCGTGAAGCCGCTGCGGTCCAGCGACAGGCCCACGCGGCGCCAGGCGCGGTCGAAGTTGTCGTCGAATTGCAGCGCGGGCCGGTTGTTCACCGTGGTCACGCGCGCGGCCTGTGACTTCGCGGGCGCGGTGGCGGCCACGGCCTGGGCCTGGGTCTCGCTCACGCCGAGCTTGACCATCAGGCGTCGCAGGAACTCGGCTTCGAGCTCCGGGTCGGCCGGGCGGGGCTGCCACGCGGTCTGGTTCTCGCGCTGGTTGGTGTAGACCTCGACCATGCCGCGGTGGGTGATGTAGATCTCGGTGCCGCCGCTGGCGTTGCGCTCCAGGCGGGTGCGGAACTTGTCGTACTCGCCGGTGGAATAGAGGCTGTCGAACAGGCGGCCGATGGTGCGCCGGATGATGTCCTGCGGCAGCTTGGCGCGGTTCTCGGCCCAGTCGGTTTCCATGATGCCCAGGGTTTCCTGGTCGGTTTCGAGCAGGAAGCCGTTCTCCTGCCAGAAGTCGCGGATGGGCCCCCACAGCTGGCCGGCCGGGCGGTTGACCACCAGCCAGCGCTGCGAACCGGCGCGTTCGATGCGCACGTCGCCCACCTCCACGGTGGCGGTGCCGCTGCCCTGCGCGGCGGCGGCATTGGCCTGGCCGGCCTGGAAGCCGCTGGCCGTGACGGCCGAGCCCGGCACCACGTAGCGCGACTCGCGGCTGAGCTGCGTCAGGTCGGGCGGCACGTCCAGCCGTTTGCCTTCCTGCGCGGTCTTGTAGTCGATCTTGTCCTCTTTGAGGATGGAACAACCCGTGGCGAGCAGCGCGGCGCACGCGATCAGGCCCAGGCGATGGAGTTGGCTCACGGTGCGGACGGCGGACGAAGGCATGGAAGGGCGGGGCATCGGTGGATGGGGGGAATCAGCTCAGCAGGCCGGACTCGCGCAGCGCGGCTTCGACCTGCGGCACGTATTGGCGCGACATGGGCGTGAGCGGCAGGCGCATGGTCTCGCCGCACAGGCCCAGGCGGGCCATGGCCCACTTGAGCGGAATGGGGTTGGATTCGCAGAAGAGCTGCTTGTGCAGGGGCAGCAGGCGCTTCTGGATGGCCATGGCCTGCTTCGCGTCGCCCGCGACGGCGGCCACGCAGAGCTCGTGCATGGCGCGCGGCGCGATGTTGGCGGTGACGCTCACGTTGCCGTGGCCGCCGCAGAGCATGAGGGCGACGGCGGTGGGGTCGTCGCCCGAGTAGATGGCGAAGTTCGCCGGCGCCTCGCGGATGAGCCACTGGGCGCGCTCGATGTTGCCGGTGGCTTCCTTGATGCCGACGATGCCCTTGACCTGGCTCAGGCGCAGCACGGTGTCGAGCTGCATGTCGGCCACGGTGCGGCCGGGCACGTTGTAGAGCACGATGGGCAGGTCGCCCGTGGCCTCGGCGATGGCCTTGAAATGCTGGAACTGGCCTTCCTGCGTGGGCTTGTTGTAGTAAGGCACCACCTGCAGCTGGCAGTCGGCCCCCACGCCGCGCGCGAACTTGGCGAGGTTGATGGCCTCGGCCGTGGAGTTGGCGCCGCAGCCGGCCATGATGGGCACGCGCTTGTTGGCCTGCTCCACCGCGACGCGGATGATTTCGCAGTGCTCTTCCACCGTGACCGTGGGCGATTCGCCCGTGGTGCCGACCACGCCGATGCAGTCGGTGCCTTCGGCGATGTGCCAGTCGACCAGCTTGCGAAGGCCGGGGTAGTCGACGCTGCCGTCGGGGTTGAACGGGGTGGCCAGGGCCACGATGCTGCCGGTGATCATTTGCATGGCGGATCGGTGTGTCAGCGCGGCCGGGCGCGCGCTGGACGCCCTCGAGGGGCGGATAAGCGGAGCATTCTACCCAGCGGCATCCAGGGGGTACCGAGCGGGTGCTGCCTCGCGGGAACGGGTTTCGCGCACCGCCGCCAGGCGCTGCACGAAGCGGTCGGGGGCCGCGCAGAAACCGTCTTCATAGGCCACGATGCGAAGACCGCTGGCGGCCGTGAGCAGTTCCCCGGGGCGCAGCAGGAAGTCGGGCCGCGAGGGCTTGCCGACGCTGGCGTGGTCGATGGCGAAGGTCTCGTAGATCAGCACGCCGCCCTCGGCCACGCTGTCCAGGAGGCGGGGCATCAGCGAGCGCCACAGGTAGTTGGTGACCACCACGCCGGCGAATCGCTGGCCCTCGAAAGGCCAGGGGCCGTTCTCGATGTCGGCCTGCACGGCGCGGCCCAGTCCCTGGATGGCGGCGATGGCCTCGGGGTCCCGGTCCACGCCCGTCACCGGGTGGCCGCGCTGCGCGAACCAGCGCAGGTGGCGTCCGTGGCCACACGCCACGTCCAGCACCGCACCGCCCGCCGGCACCAGGTGGGACCAGCGCCGTACCCAGGCCGATGGCACTGGCGTGCCGTGCATCAGAAGCAGCTCCAGAGCCGGTCGGCGAGGTCCACGAGGAAGTCGGGCCGCTGGTACAGGGCGAACGTGGCCAGCAGGCCCGCGAGCGCCGCGGTCCAGACCAGGCCGCGCTGCCACAGCCGAGCCGCCGCCCGGCCGCCCGAAGGCGGCTCAGCCCCCCCGGGGGGCAGCGACCCGCACAGCGGCGGAGCGTGGGGGTCCATGTTCATGCGCTGGCTCCCACGCGCCGCGGCCCGCGCAGGATCGGCGCCTCGCGCACCGGCAGGTTCACGATGGCCGCGAACACGCCCAGGGCGATGGCGATGTACCAGACGATGTCGTAGCTGCCGGTCCGGTCGTAGAGGTAGCCGCCCAGCCACACGCCCAGGAAGCTGCCGATCTGGTGGCTGAAGAAGACGAAGCCGCCCAGCATGGACAGGTGGGCCACGCCGAAGATCTGCGCCACGGTGGCGTTGGTGGGCGGGATGGTGGACAGCCACAGCAGGCCCATCACCGAGGAGAACACGTACACGCTCAGGGGCGTGAGCGGCGCCCACAGGAAGCCGGCGATGGCGAGCGCGCGCGCCAGGTAAATGAAGGCCAGGATGTGGCGCTTGGCGATGCGCTGGCCCAGCGCGCCAGCGGCGTAGGTGCCGATGACGTTGAACAGGCCGATGAGCGCGAGCGCGTAGCTGGCCACCTGGGGCGACAGCCCGTTGTCCTTGAGGTAGCTGGGCATGTGCACGCCGATGAACACCACCTGGAAGCCGCAGACGAAATAGCCCGCCATCAGCAGCTGGAAGCTGCGGTACTGGAAGGCCTCGCGCAGGGCCTGGGCGATGGTCTGCTCGCGCCTGGCCGGCGCGCTGCCCGCGAAACCGGGCTCGCGCAGGCCCATGGCCAGCGGCGCGATCAGCAGCACCGCCACCGCCAGCACCAGCAGCGCGTTCTGCCAGCCCAGCCCCGCGATCAGCCAGCCTTCCACCGGCACCATGAGGAACTGGCCGAAGGAGCCGGCGGCCGCGGCCACACCCATGGCCCAGGAGCGGCGCTCGGCCGCGATCTGGCGGCCGATCACGCCGTAGATGACGGCGTAGGTGGTGCCGGCCTGGGCCGCGCCGATCAGCACCCCCGTGGTGAGCGCGAACGACAGGGTGGACGTGGACAGCGCCATGCCCGCCAGGCCCAGGGCATACAGGCCGGCGCACACCAGCAGCACGCGGAAGGCGCCGAAGCGGTCGGCCGCCATGCCGGCGAAGATGCCGAACACCCCCCAGGCCAGGTTCTGCACCGCCAGCGCGAAGGCGAAGGTCTCGCGCGTCCAGCCCTGGGCCTGGGTGATGGGCTGCAGCCACAGGCCGAAGCCGTGACGGATGCCCATGGACAAGGTGACGATCAGGGCCCCGCAGAGCAGGACCTGGGTGGCGGAGAGGCGCGGCGCGCCCGGGGTGGCGGTGGTCATCGGCGGATTGTGCCCAAGGGCCATTCGCCCCGGGCGTCGCGGGGGAGGCAGGGGCGATTGAAATTTCTGCGCGTTTTTGTTGCGCGCAGGGCATCGCCGGCCCGCGCCGACAGAAGGGCTGGGAATCCATCCAGTGGTTTTCGCCGTCCGCCCCTACAATCCGCGCCCATGGCAAGCACCCCCTCCACCTATTCGGAAGGCTCCATCCGCGTCCTCAAGGGGCTGGAGCCGGTCAAGCAGCGGCCGGGCATGTACACCCGCACCGACAACCCGCTGCACATCATTCAGGAAGTGCTGGACAACGCGGCCGACGAGGCGCTGGCGGGGTTCGGCAAGAAGATCAAGGTCACGCTGCACGCCGACGGTTCGGTTGGCGTGGAAGACGAGGGCCGGGGCATTCCCTTCGGCCTGCACCCCGAGGAACAGGCCCCGGTGGTCGAGCTGGTGTTCACCCGCCTGCACGCGGGCGGCAAGTTCGACAAGGGCAAGGGCGGCGCCTACAGCTTTTCGGGCGGCCTGCACGGCGTGGGCGTGAGCGTGACCAACGCGCTGTCCAAACGGCTGGAGGTCACCAGCTTTCGCGACGGCCAGGTGGCGCGCCTGGCCTTCTCCGGCGGCGACGTGATCGAGCCGCTGGCCGTGGCGCCGCGCGGCGAGGGCGACCGCAAGCAGGGCACCTCGGTGCGCGCCTGGCCCGATGCGAAGTACTTCGAATCGGCCACGCTGCCCATGAACGAGCTGGTGCACCTGCTGCGCAGCAAGGCCGTGCTCATGCCCGGCGTGACCATGCAGCTGGTGGTCGAGAAGACGAAGGAGACGCAGACCTGGCAGTACAAGGGCGGCCTGCGCGACTACCTGCAGCAGACGCTCACCGCCGATCCGGTGATCCCCATGTTCGAAGGCGAGGGCTTCGCCGAGGCCGGCCACGACAGCTTCGCCGAGGGCGAGGGCGCCGCCTGGTGCGTGGCCTTCACCGAGGACGGCGCGCCCGTGCGCGAGAGCTACGTCAACCTCATCCCCACCAGCGCCGGCGGCACGCACGACAGCGGCCTGCGCGACGGCCTGTTCCAGGCGGTCAAGAGCTTCATCGAGCTGCACGCCCTGCTGCCCAAGGGCGTGAAGCTGCTGCCCGAGGACGTGTTCGCGCGCGCCAGCTACGTGCTCTCGGCCAAGGTGCTCGACCCGCAGTTCCAGGGCCAGATCAAGGAGCGCCTGAACTCGCGCGACGCGGTGCGCCTGGTGTCCAGCTTCGTGCGGCCGGCGCTGGAGCTCTGGCTCAACCAGCACGTGGAACACGGCAAGAAGCTGGCCGAACTGGCCATCAAGGCGGCGCAGACGCGCCAGCGCGCGGGCCAGAAGGTGGAGAAGCGCAAGGGCAGCGGCGTGGCCGTGCTGCCCGGCAAGCTCACCGACTGCGAAAGCCGCGACCTCAGCCACAACGAAATCTTCCTGGTCGAGGGCGACTCGGCCGGCGGCAGCGCCAAGATGGGCCGCGACAAGGAATGCCAGGCCATCCTGCCGCTGCGCGGCAAGGTGCTCAACACCTGGGAGGTGGAGCGCGACCGCCTGTTCGCCAACAACGAGATCCACGACATCGCGGTCGCCATCGGCGTCGACCCGCACGGCCCCAACGACTCGCCCGACCTGAGCGGCCTGCGCTACGGCAAGGTCTGCATCCTGTCCGACGCCGACGTCGACGGCTCGCACATCCAGGTGCTGCTGCTGACGCTGTTCTTCCGCCATTTCCCCAAGCTGATCGAATCGGGCAACGTCTACGTGGCGCGCCCGCCGCTGTTCCGCGTGGACATTCCCGCACGCGGCAAGAAGCCCGCGGCCAAGGTGTACGCGCTGGACGATGGCGAGCTGCACGCCGCGCTCGACAAGGCCGCCAAGGAAGGCGTGCCGGCCGAGAAGTGCCAGGTCAGCCGCTTCAAGGGCCTGGGCGAGATGAGCGCCGAGCAGCTCTGGGACACCACGCTCAACCCCGACACCCGCCGCCTGCTGCCCGTCACCCTGGGCGCGCACGACTTCGCCACCACCGAGGCGCGCATCACCCAGCTGATGGGCAAGGGCGAAGCCGCGGCGCGGCGCGAACTCATGGAACTTCACGGTGACGCCGTGGAGGTGGATATCTGATGTCTGATGTGAACACCCCCGAACTGCCGCTGGCGCCCGCGGCCGAACCCGACGACAGCCTGGCGGCCTACGCCCAGCGCGCCTACCTCGAGTACGCGCTGTCCGTCGTCAAGGGCCGCGCGCTGCCCGACGTGTGCGACGGCCAGAAGCCGGTGCAGCGGCGCATCCTCTACAGCATGGAGCGCATGGGCCTGGGCTACAGCGGCAACGCGGCCGCGCGCCCGGTCAAGAGCGCGCGCGTGGTCGGCGACGTGCTCGGCCGCTTCCACCCGCACGGCGACCAGGCCGCCTACGACGCCCTGGTGCGCATGGCGCAGGACTTCGCGCAGCGCTACCCCCTCATCGATGGCCAGGGCAACTTCGGCTCGCGCGACGGCGACGGCGCCGCGGCCATGCGCTACACCGAGGCCCGCCTGGCCAAGATCAGCGGCCTGCTGCTCGACGAGATCGACGAGGGCACGGTGGACTTCGTGCCCAACTACGACGGCTCCACCACCGAGCCGCGGCAGCTGCCCGCGCGTCTGCCCTTCAACCTGCTCAACGGCGCCAGCGGCATCGCCGTGGGCCTGGCCACCGAGGTGCCCAGCCACAACCTGCGCGAGGTCGCCGAGGCCTGCGTGGCGCTGATCAAGAGTCCCAGGCTCAGCGACGAAGAGCTGTTCGCCCTGGTGCCCGGCCCCGACTACCCGGGCGGCGGCCAGATCATCAGCCCGGCCGGCGACATCGCCGACGCCTACCGCAGCGGCCGCGGCAGCCTCAAGGTGCGCGCGCGCTGGAAGATCGAGGACCTGGCGCGCGGCCAGTGGCAGATGGTGGTGACCGAGCTGCCGCCGGGCACCAGCACGCAGAAGGTGCTGGAAGAGATCGAAGAGCTCACCAACCCCAAGCTCAAGACCGGCAAGAAGGCGATCACGCAGGAGCAGAACCAGCTCAAGGCCAGCATCCTCGCGGTGCTCGACGGCGTGCGCGACGAGTCCAGCAAGGACGCGCCGGTGCGCCTGGTGTTCGAGCCCAAGAGCAGCCGCATCGAGCAGCAGGAGCTCATCACGCAACTGCTGGCGCACACCAGCCTGGAAACCTCGGCGCCGATCAACCTCACGGTGATCGGGCTCGACGGCCGGCCGGTGCAAAAATCGCTGCGGCAGATGCTGGTGGAGTGGATCGAATTCCGCCAGGCCACCATCACGCGCCGCTCCCAGCACCGCCTCGACAAGGTGCTGGACCGCATCCACATCCTCGAAGGCCGGCAGCTCGTGCTGCTCAACATCGACGAGGTGATCCGCATCATCCGCCACAGCGACGAGCCCAAGGCCGCGCTGATCGAGGCCTTCCGGCTCAGCGACCGCCAGGCCGAGGACATCCTCGAAATCCGCCTGCGCCAGCTCGCGCGGCTGGAGGCGATCAAGATCGAGCAGGAACTCAAGAACCTGCGCGAGGAACAGGCCAAGCTGGAGGACATCCTCGCCAACCCCGCGAGCCTCAAGCGCCTGATGGTCAGGGAGATCGAGGCCGACACCAAGGCCTTCGCCGACGAGCGCCGCACGCTGATCCAGGCCGAGAAGAAGGCCGTGGCCGAGATCAAGGTGGTGGACGAGCCGGTCACCGTGGTGGTGTCCAGCAAGGGCTGGGTGCGCGCGCGCACCGGCCACGGCCACGAGGCCTCGGCCTTCGCCTTCAAAGCCGGCGACGGCCTGTACGGCACCTTCGAATGCCGCACGGTGGACGTGCTCATCGTGATCGGCAGCAACGGCCGCGTCTATTCGGTGCCCGTGGCCAGCCTGCCCGGCGCGCGCGGCGACGGCCAGCCCGTCACCACGCTGATCGACCTGGAAAGCGGCACCCAGCCGCTGCACTACTTCGCGGGACCGGCGAACGCGGCGCTGCTGCTGTCCAGCAGCGGCGGCTACGGCTTCATCGCCACGGTGGAGTCCATGGTGTCGCGCCAGCGCGGCGGCAAGACCTTCATCAGCCTGGGCGAGGGCGAGACGCCCTGCGCGCCCTCGCACGCGGCCTTCTCCTCGGGCGGTCAGCCGCTGGTGCCGGCCACGCACGTGTGCTGCGCCTCCACGGGCGGGCGCATCCTCACCTTCGAGATCACCGAACTCAAGCAGATGGACAAGGGCGGCCGCGGCCTCATGCTGATCGACCTGGAGCCCAAGGACACCTTGGCCGGCGCCGCCGCCTACATCCGCAGCGTGAAGATCGAAGGCGTTGGCCGCGGCGGCAAGGAGCGCGAGGAAACGCTGGAGATCCGCAGCCTGAACAACGCCCGCGCCGCGCGCGGCCGCAAGGGCAAGGCGGCGGACCTGGGCTTCAAACCTTCGCGGGTCACGCGGGTCGAGTAAGCCGCGCGGCCACACCGGTTCCTTCCGTTGCCGATGGCCAAGCCCCTGACCCTCGACGCGCTGCGCCGCCACGCGATCGCGCGCAGCCTGTTCAGGCCGCTGGCGCTGCCGGCCGCGGTGCGCCGGCTGGGCTTCGTGCAGGCCGACCCCATGCGCGCGCCGGCGCGCGCGCAGGACCTCATCCTGTTCCAGCGCGTGCGCGACTACCGTGCGGGCGACCTGGAGCGCCGCTACGAGCGCCTGGGCCTGGAGGAAGACGCCTTCGTCAACTACGGCTTCGTGCCGCGCGGCATGCTGGCCCTGCTGCACCCGCGCACGCCGCGCCAGGCCTGGGACGCCGACACCACCCAGCGCGCGCGGGCCGTGCTCGATTTCGTGCGCGAGCGCGGCCTGGCGCACCCGCGCGAGGTGGGCGAGGCCTTCGCCCACCACGGCCGCGTGGCCGGCTACTGGGGCGGCGACCTGAACGCCAGCACGCGCCTGCTGGACCACATGCACTACCACGGCTGGCTGCGCGTGCGCCGGCGCGAAGGCGGCACGCGGCTGTACGAGGCCATGGAGCACGCCGCGCAGGACGACAGTCCCGCCGCGCGGCGGGCGCGCGCCGAGGCGCTGGTCGACACCATCGTGAACCTCTACGCGCCGCTGCCCGCGCCCAGCCTCGGCTACCTGGTCACGCTGCTGCGCTACGGCGCGCCGCAGCTCGCGGCCGAGGCCCGCGCCGTGGCCACGGCCGCGCGCACGCGCTACGGCCACGCGGTGGTCGACGGCACCACCTGGTTCTGGCCGGCCGACGAAAACCCCGCCTCGCGCCGCCACCAGCCGGATGGGACAGGCCTGCGACTGCTCGCGCCCTTCGACCCCGTGGTGTGGGACCGCCGCCGCTTCGAAATGTTGTGGGGCTGGGCTTACCGCTTCGAGGCCTACCTGCCCGCGCCCCGGCGCACCATGGGCCACTACGCGCTGCCGCTGCTGTGGGGAGAACAGGTGCTGGGCTGGGCCAATCTGCGCCTGGAGCGCGGGCGCCTGGTGCGCGAGCTGGGCTTCGTGTCGGGCCGGGCGCCGCGCGACGCCGCCTTCAAGCGCGCGCTCGACGAGGAGCTGGCGCGCTTCGAGGCATTTCTGTCGGGTTATGGGCGCGCCGTGGGCGGGCCCCAGGAGTGAAACGATGCCATCTGGCGAACTCACCGGCGTGGTGATTGCGGTCGCGGTTGGGGTGCTGGCGTTCGCCGTGTCCCGCTACGCCACGAGGTACTTCACCCAGCGGCGCGCGGAACGGGAGAAGGCGAAGCAAGCCGCCGGCCAGAGCCGGCAGGTGCGGCGCGCGAACGCGCGCCGCCAACGCTGAACCTCAGACGCCGAGCCTCAGTTCAGCTCCGCGATCAACTCGATCTCCACGCAGGCCCCCATGGGGAGCTGCGCCACGCCGAAGGCGCTGCGCGCGTGCAGGCCGGCGTCGCCGAAGACCTCGCCCAGCAGCTCGCTGCAGCCGTTGGTGACCAGGTGTTGTTCGGTGAAGGTGGGGGCGCTGTTGACCAGGCTCATGACCTTGACGATGCGCTTGACGTCGTCCAGCGTCTTGCCCGAGGCCTGGCAGGCGGCCTGCAGCGTGCCCATGAGGGCGATGGCGACGCTGCGCGCGGCCTCCTTGCCCTCGTCGGTTTCCATGGTCAGGCCCAGCTGCCCGACCCAGGCCTTGTTGTCCTTGCGGGCGATGTTGCCGCTGATGAACACCAACTGGCCGGTCTGCACGAAGGGCACGTAGGCGGCGGCCGGGGTGGCCACGGGGGGCAGGGTGATGCCCAGTTGCTTGAGCTTGGCGAGTGCGCTCATCGGTCGCTCCTAGGGAATGGGAATGGCGAAAAAGAGCGGGCCATTCTAGTGGCGCCCCATGGGCGTGATGGATGGCTGCGTGCGAGGGACACGCCGCGGCTTCTTTGGCTGGGCCCAACACCTCGACGCTCAATCGGCGTAAGGAAACGCCAAATCCACGCCTGCACGTTGGGCCTCTTCGGCCCAGATGCGCTTGACCACCGCGCGGGGCAGGTACCTGGAGGTATAGAGGAAGGGCTCGACCTCGGTGGCGTACTGACTCTCTTCATCGACGTTGCCGGCTTTGTGAGCGGCGAACGAGGCGCGCATCATCTGGCGGAAATGAAAGGCGTCGTCGCCGGGCCCCAGCCCCGCAATGAGATTGCCTTGCCATATGCGCGAGTAGATGGCGGCGGAGTGGGATTCGGTGTCCCAGTAAACCGTGAAAGAGCTGCCTTCGTACTCTCCGGTGATCATATTTTCCTGGAAGGGCTTGAAGCCTTGACTCGTTCGCAGAAAGATTGCCCGGGGCTCGAACAGCAACACGGGCTTGCCCTTGGCGTTTTTGTAGGGCTCTATGTCGCCCGATGTAATCGCATCGCACCAGCCGTCGCCGTCGATGTCCACCCAGGTTACATCGACGGCGTCTTCTCTTTTCCAGTGCCGAGTCAATCTCGCGACCGTTGCCTCCGAGTCACCTTCCTTACGCAGATATGCCCAAGGAGAAAACGCCTTCCAAGCCTTCATGTCACGCTTACACGTCGGCAGATCAATCGTCAATGATGTAGCTTCGACGTTTGAGGCGCTCGCGCTGATTGGCACCTCCTGTCCGTGGGTAGGGAGGGCAATCACCAGCATCACCATCGCGATCGACATCCAATCAGTTCGCGTCATCACGTCTCCGTGTTGCAGGCTGACTTGTTCCTGCCCTGTGGCGACCGCCGCGCCAGTCGTGCTCGAAGGGCGTTCGCCCTTGAAGCTGAGGATGGCGCGGCGCTCTTCGTCGTAGGCCCAGGTGTTTAGGCGCTCGTTGCGGGCTTGGCCATGGCGGCTCAGTCGCTGTGCGCTGATGCCGGTGAGCAGCGTCGGAAAGCGCGGGTCCTCGTAGTGGTACAGGCGACCGAGCGTGGGTGGCGGGGTGGCGCCATCGCTGGGCTGTGGCCTGGGGTAGATCACCCGCGTGAGGTTGGCGATGGGCTCACCGGGTTTGGCGCTGGAGCCTTCGGGTAAGGAGCCTCCGTGTTCGTAGCCGAAGCGCCCCACGGGCGTGTCGATGCCCTGCACGCCGCGGTAGCGCTGCGGGTCCTGGGCGCTGGCCTTGTCCAGCACATGCAGGCGCAGGCGCCGCCCGGCGGGGTCGATCACTTCGCTGAGCCAGCCGCGCC
>Ga0209958_1000497_pt1 | contig 68314 bp, 64 predicted proteins | sample ThiBio_inoc_plan_FD_183942 | JGI IMG/M metagenome (GOLD analysis project Ga0209958, IMG submission 183942) | Wastewater bioreactor microbial communities from Cape Town, South Africa - Thiocy_inoc_plan (SPAdes) | ecosystem: Engineered > Bioremediation > Thiocyanate > Unclassified | place: South...
GCTTCGATCTTCTTCAGGAAGTTATTGATGAAGGCCACGCCGTCCGAGCCCTTGGGCAGTCCGACGCCGTAGGGGTCTTGTGCACCAAAGGGCGCGCCCGCCAGCTTCGCGTCGCCGGTTCCGAGGCTCAGGGCATTGAGCAGCAGCGTGTGGTCGGTCACGTAGGCGTCCACGCGCCCCTGGCGCAGAGCATCCAGGGCTTCCTGGTGCGTCTGGAACTCCTGTACGACGGCCTTGGGCGCGTACTGCGCCAGAATCGCGGGCCCCGTGGAGCCCGCCTGCGTGGCGACCTTCTTGCCGGCCAGATCGTTGTACGACTGGATCGTCTTGTTGTTCGCCTTGACCAGCACCCCGGCCTGCGAGGTGTAGTAGGGACCTGCGAACGAGATCTTCTCGGCGCGGGCAGGGGTGATGGAGTAGGTGGCGAACACCATGTCCACCTGGTCGTTGATGAGTACCTGTTCGCGTGTGGACGAGGTCACCTGCGTGAACTGGTACTTGCCGCCATCGCCCAGGATGTAGCGCGTGAGGAGCTGGGCCAGACCTGCATCGAAGCCGCGGATCTTGCCGTCTTTCTCGTTGAGCAGCGAGAAGAGGTTCGAAGTTTGCGTGCCGCCCAGACGCAGAGTGCCGGCCTGCTTGATCTTGCTGGCCCAGGTGCTCGAGCGAATGGTCGCCGCGTCGGCGACGGGGCCCTGCGCCACCAGTGCGTCAAACGCCGCTGCATCGATGGGCGCGCCCTGTGCGAAAAGCGACCCACTGGTCACGATCGCCAGTGCCGCTACGGAGGATTTCAGGATGGATGGGATAGACATGCATTCCTCTTGGATGGTGTGAGATGCAGATAAATATATAGAGTTTTATATAGCAACTTGGTATATGCATACCGATTGCCTGACCCGTCCACGGTTATGCACGACCCGCGGAGCCGCCGCCTGCAGGCCCACAGCTTCGTGAGCAGCCCGCCGTGGTGCGGTGACATGTCCAGGGGCTGCGTCGCCCCCGCCGCTCAAGCCTTCACTTCGACCACCTGTTCGAAGCCGCCGAAGATCATGCGTTTGCCGTCGAAGGGCATGGGAGGGTTGCCGGGTGCGCCCGGATCCATGCGCGGGTCTTCCATCATTTTCTTCATGCCTGCATCGCGCGTGGCCTTGTCCGGCCATTCGACCCACGAAAAGGCCACCGTCTCCTCGGCCGTGGCCTGGACTGCGCGGCGGAAGTCGGTGACTTTGCCGTCGGGGACATCGTCGCCCCAGCCTTCGATCACACGGATTGCGCCCAGCTCGATAAACATCGCGTCGAAATGGCGCGCGTGCTCGATGAACTTCTGCTTGTTGGCAGTGGGGACTGCAATCACAAAACCATCGATGTACGACATGTCTTCACTCCTGTTCAGTTGACCGGTCGGCGCGCCCGCCTGGATGCGCCTCGTCCCCATCGGCGAACGACGGGAAGCCCCATCGACACCGCATGCCTGGCAGGGGGACTTGCACCCTGTGGCGGCGCTGGAACAGCGCGGCTGCAGCATGCCCGTCCGGCTCCGCCGCCGCGGCGCCCTTAGCGTAGACGCTTTGGCCTCAGAGGTCACGCGGGAGCAACCCGGCTCCAGCCTGCGAACGATGGCACCCGCTGCAAATCAGCCATGGCGGCTGGCGGCACGCACTGCGGCAACGGATCGAAACCAGCCCAAGGCCACCACCCTATCGCCCCCCAGTTGAACCGGCGCGGCGCAACCCGCAACTGGCCGAGCAGTACCGTGTGGCGCTGCGCGGCGCGCGCGACCGCTGGAGCATGCTGGACGTGGGCGAGGCGCTGCTGGAGGAAGTGGGCTACCTGGCCGGCGCACAGCGGGCGGCGGCCATCCGCGAGCGCATGGCGCAGTTGCTGCCCGACGAAGCCGCGCCCGCTGCGCCCGGCCCGCGCCCCGCGCGCGTCACGCCGCAGCCAGTCGCCACAGCGATGTGACCTCGGCCGCGCGCGCGGCGTGCAGCGCGTCGCTGGCGTCCTGCGCCTTGCCGTGGCGCGGGCGCACGTCCTCGCGGCCCAGCACGCGCAGGCCGGCCGCGGCGATCCAGCCCAGCAGTTCGTCGCGCGTGCGCAGGCCCAGGTGCTCGGCCAGGTCGGACAGCAGCAGCCAGGCTTCGCCGCCCGGCTCCAGGTGCTCACGCAGCCCGGACAGAAAGCCCTTGAGCATGCGGCTGCCTTCGTCGTACACGGCCTGCTCGACGGCCGAGCTGGGCCGCGCGGGCAGCCAGGGTGGATTGCAGACCACGAGCGGCGCGCGGCCGGGGGGGAACAGGTCGGCCGCCAGCAGTTCGACCCGGCCCTGCAGGCCCAGGCGCTGCACATTGTCCTGCGCGCAGGCCAGGGCGCGCGGCGCCAGCTCGGTGGCGACCACGCGGCGCACACCCCGGCGCGCCAGCACGGCGGCGAGCACGCCGGTGCCGGTGCCGATGTCGAAGGCCAGCTCCTTGGAGGGCAGCGGTGCCTGCGCCACGAGGTCGATGTATTCGCCACGCACGGGCGAGAACACGCCGTAGTGCGGGTGGATGCGGTGGTTCGGGCCGGCACCCAGGGCGGGAATCTCCACGCCCTTCTTGCGCCATTCGTGCGCGCCGACGATGCCCAGCAGCTCGCGCAGCGACACCACGCTGGCCTCGCCCGTAGCCGGGCCCCAGGCCTCGGTGCAGGCGGCGCGCCAATCGGGCGCGCGGCGCAGGGAAATGCTGTAGTCGCCTTCCACCGGAATCAGCAGCGCCCCCAGGGTGCGCGCACGCTGCGCCTGCGCCTGGCGGTGCAGGTGGAACTGCTCGGCCGGGGTGGCGGCGGCGCGCTTTTGCGCGGCCTTGGCCGCCGCCTTGGCGGGCTTGCGGTCGGCGCGGCGCATGAGGGCCTGCAGCAGGTGGCGCGCGTTCTGGAAGTCGCCGCGCCACAGCAGGCCCGTACCTTCGCAGGCCAGGCGGTAGGCGGTGTCGGCCGCCAGGGTGTCGTCGGCCAGCACCACGCGGCGCGGCGCCGCGGCGCCGCTCTCGGAACGCCAGCGCGCGCTGCGCGCCTCGCCCTGTTCGTTCCATTCGATCATGGGAGCCTTTTAGTAATCCATGGCGCCGGGAAGCGCACGCGCCGCAAAGCACTGGCGCGGCCCAGGCCAGCGCCCCCGCGCAAGGGCCGCCCCGCCGCGCCGGGGGCGTCCCCCTTCCGCATCGCGCAGCGATGCCAGAGAAGGGGGAAGGAGCGTAGCGACACAGGGGGTTGTTCTTTAGTTCAACGGCCGCTGCAGGCGCACTTCCTCGATCTTCACGCCGCCGATCACGGCGGTCTTGGCCGTGGTCATCTCGCGCTTGAAGCCGGCGAGCTCGTGAAAGCGCAGTGCGCGCTCGTTGCGCAGCGGCACCCAGGCGGTGACGTTGGTGCAGCCCTCTTCCTGCAGGCCGTCGCGCGCCGCGTCCCACAGGGCCAGGCCCACGCCTTTGCTCCAGTGGGTGGGGGCGGCGTAGATGGCCCAGATTTCGCCGGTGGTGGGGCGGGACTTGGCGTCGCGCGAGCGGTCGAAGCCAACGAAGCCGACGATCTTGTCGTCCTCGACGGCCACCTGGACCTGCGGCTCGCAGTACTCGATGGCTTCGCGCCAGTAGGCCTGGCGCTTTTCGACGGAAAAGGACTTCAACTGCTCGTCGGGCACCAGGCCTTTGTAGGCGGCCTGTGCGGCTGCGGTGTGGATCTGGGCGATGGCTTTGGCATCGCGGAGCGTGGCGGGACGAACCTGAATACTGGACATGGGGAACCGGCCGGTGACGGCCTGCGAAAACGAACAACGAAAACGAAGGGGAGCGGCATTTTCGCCGAAACCGGCAATACCCCTGCAGCAGGGTCTTGCCGCACCGGCCGCGCGGGGGGCAGCGGCCGCGCGCGCAGCCGCCTCAAAGCCAGCGGCGCAGCAGTCCCATCACCTGGTCAAAGCGCGCCCCGTAGGGCGGGTAGAACAGCGAACCCATCGCAAAGCGCGACTGCACGAGCACGGACTTCTGGTGGCAAAAGCGCAGAAAGCCATGTTCGCCATGGTAGGCGCCCCAGCCGCTGTCGCCCACGCCGCCAAAGGGCAGGCCGTCGTGCGCGATGTGCATGAGCGTGTCGTTCACCGTCACGCCACCGCTGACGGTGCGCGCCAGCACGCTGTCGCGCACGCCGGTGTCGGTGCCGAACCAGTAGAGTGCCAGCGGGCGCGGCCCGGCATTGATGTGGGCAATGGCGTCGTCGAGCCGCTCGTAGGTGACCACGGGCAGCACGGGGCCGAAGATCTCCTCCTGCATGAGCTGCATGGCCGAGGTGGCGCCGAACACCAGCACGGGCGCCATCTGGCGGCTGGTGGCGCCGTCCTGCACGGCGGCGCCAGGGGCGGGCTGGCTGCCTGGGGCCGGGTCCATGCTTTGCACCTCGGCGCCCAGGGTCTGGGCCTGCTGCAGCATGGTGCGCAGGCGCGCCAAATGGCGCGGGCTGATGATGGAGGCGTAGTCGGGGTTGCCCGCGATGCGCGGAAACAGGCGCGCCACGGCGGCGCGGAAGGCCTCGGCGAACGCCGCCTCCTGGCCGCGCGGCAGCAGCACGTAGTCAGGGGCGATGCAGGTCTGGCCGGCGTTGAGCAGCTTGCCGTGCGCGATCTTGAGCGCGGCGTCCTGCAGGTCGCAGCTGGCGTCGATGATGCAGGGCGACTTGCCGCCCAGCTCCAGCGTGGTGGGCGTGAGGTTGGCGGCGGCCGCCTGCGCCACCTTGCGCCCCACGGCGGTGGAGCCGGTGAACACCAGGTGGTCGAAGGGCAGCGCGCAGAAGGCGCTGGCCACAGCCGCGTCGCCCTGCACCACGCAGACCTCATCGGGGCTGAAGAACTGGGCCAGCAATTGCGCCAGCTGCGCTGCGGTGTGCGGCGTGAGCTCGCTGGGCTTGATCATCACGCGGTTACCGGCGGCCAGCGCCGTGATGGCGGGCGCCAGCGCGAGCTGCACGGGGTAGTTCCAGGGCGAGACCACGCCCACCACGCCCAGGGGCTGGCGCTGGATCATGGCGCTGGCGGGCTGCAGGTAGATGGGCGTGCGCACCTTCTGCGGCCGCATCCAGCGCGCCAGGTGGCGCAGCGTGTGGCCGATGAGGGTGCGCAGCACGAACAAGTCGGCCACCTCGGTCAGGCGCTGCGAGCGCACGCCGAAGTCGGCCTGCACGGCCGCCGCCAGCGTGGGCCCGTGTTCGTCCAGGAGCTTGCGCATGCGCAGGAGGCGCTCGCGGCGCACCAGCAGGGGCACATCCACCTGGGCGCGGCTGGCCTGGTACTGTGCGTCGAACAGGGCTTGGAGGTCGGCGTGGTTCATGCGCGCATCATAGGGCGGCGGCTCCGGCCCGTCGCGGGATTAGAGACCTCCATCTACCGGGCCGGGGCCTGCCACGAGCCGCCTGCGGCGGCTAACATGCCGCCAGCCCACCCCCTCGCCCATGCCCGTACCACCCGCCCCCGAACTGTTGGAGCTTCTGCAACTGGCCTTCCATGTCGCGCCGGTGGGCATGTGCGTGACGCGCCAGCGCGCCATCGAGCTGTGCAACGAGGAGTTCGCGCGCATGTTCGGGCACGAGCTGCACGCGCTGATCGGGCAGTCGCTGGCGCCGCTCTACCCCAGCGAGGAGGAATACCGCCACACCGGCGATGCGGGCCTGCCGGCCATGCGCAGCACCGGCATGTACAGCGACCAGCGCATCATGCGCCGGCGCGATGGCAGCCTGTTCTGGTGCCATGTCAGCGGGCGCACGCTGGACCGGGATGACCCCTATGCCCGCGCGGTGTGGATGTTCGAGGACCTGTCGAGCCAGCGCCCGCTGACCACGCCGCTGACCCCGCGCGAGCGCGAGATTGCCCAGCAACTGCTGGGCGGCGGCACGAGCAAGCAGATCGCGCGGGTGCTGGGCATCAGCCCGCGCACCGTCGAGGCCCACCGTGCGCGGCTGATGCGCAAGATCGGTGCGGCCACGCAGGGTGAGCTGGTAGCGCGGCTGGTGGGAGCGCTGTAGGCGGCGGCTGGCGCTGTGGCGGGCGTGTACCGACAGTGCCGAGGCCGCAGGCGGCCAGGGGTGTCTGCGGTCGCAGCGCGGCCCCCAGGGTTGGTCCGCTGGTGTTTTTACGCTATGGCCGGCGCACGCAGGCAGCGCTATCTTTGGGCTTGTCCCTGAACAGACGGAGCACCCCTTGTCGCCGCAGCACCCCCACATCATTGGCTGGAGCCACCTGCCCTTCGGCAAATTCGACGACCTGAGCCTGGAGGCCATGGTGGGCCGCGCCACCAGCGAGGCGCTGCAGCACGCCGGCATCGAGGCCAGCGAGGTCGATGCCGTGTTCATCGGCTTTGGCGGCATGGGCTTTGTGCCCGAGAACTTCATCAGCGCCTACCCGCTGCAGGCCGAACCCGGCCTGCGCTGGGCCCCGGCCACGCGCGTGGAGAACGCCTGCGCCACCGGCACCGCCGCGCTCTACCAGGGCATGGCCGCCATCGAGAGCGGGCGCGCGCGCACGGTGCTGGTTGTGGGCGCCGAAAAGATGACCGGCGTGACCGGCGAGGCCGTGACCCAGGCGCTGGCCAACGCCAGCTATGTGCCCGAAGAGGCCAGCGCGGGCCTGACCTTTCCGGGCATCTTCGCGCGCTTTGCGCAGGCCTACTTCGAGCGCTACGGCGACCACAGCGCCACGCTGGCGCGCATTGCCGCCAAGAACCACGCCAACGGCGCGCGCAACCCGCTGGCCCATTTGCGCCGCGACTTCGGCTTCGAGTTCTGCAACACGGTGTCGGACAAGAACCCCATGGTGGCCGCGCCGCTGCGCAAGACCGACTGCTCGCTGGTGTCCGACGGCGCCGCCGCGCTGGTGCTGCGCGCGGCCGACCAGGCCGGCAGCGCCCGCCAGGCGGTGCGCTTTCGCGCCACGGCGCAGGTCAACGACTACCTGCCGATGTCGCGCCGCAATGTCCTGGAGTTTGAAGGCCCGCGCCGTGCCTGGCAGCAGGCGTTGCAGCGCGCCGGCGCGGCGCTGTCCGACCTGAGCCTGGCCGAGGTGCACGACTGCTTCACCATTGCCGAGCTGCTGACCTACGAAGCCATGGGCCTGGCCGCCCCCGGCCAGGGCGCGCGCCTGCTCGACGACGGCACCGTGATGGCCGATGGCCGCCTGCCCATCAACCCCTCGGGCGGGCTCAAGGCCAAGGGCCACCCGATAGGCGCCACCGGCGTGTCCATGCACGTGATGGCCTGCATGCAACTGACGCACACCGCCGGCGGCATCCAGGTGCCGGGCGCCGAGCTGGTGGGCGTGTTCAACATGGGCGGCTCGGCCGTGGTCAGTTGCGTGTCGATTCTGGAGGCCGCACGATGAACCTGGCCTGTGCGCTGCAGCGCATCGCGCTGAAAGACCCGGCACGCCCTGCCCTGTTCCACGGCGAGGCCCTGCTGCACGACTACGGCACGCTGGCCGCGCGCGTGGCCCGCCTGGCCGGCGGCCTGCGCGCCGGCGGCCTGCAGCCGGGCGAGCGGGTGGTGCTGTTCCTGCGCAACCACCCGGCCTACCTGGAGCTGCTCTACGCCTGCTGGTGGGCCGGGCTGGTGGTGGTGCCGGTCAACGCCAAGCTGCATGTGCGCGAGGCGCAGTGGATCGTCGAGCACTCCGGCGCGCGCCAGGCCTTTGTGAGCGCCGATGTGGGCGCCGCGCTGCGCGCGCCCGGCGGCACCGTGGACGTGGACCAGGCCGCCTATGCCGGCCTGCTGCACGCCGCCCCGCTGCCGCTGACCGAACGCGCCGCCACCGATGGCGCCTGGCTGTTCTATACCAGCGGCACCACGGGCCGGCCCAAGGGCGTGCTGCTGACGCACCGCAACCTGCAGACCATGGCGCTGTGCTACTTCACCGATGTGGACGCCGTCAGCCCCGAGGACACCCTGGCCTACGCCGCGCCCATGTCGCACGGCGGCGGGCTGTACTGCATTCCCTACGTGATCGCCGGGGCGCGCCATGTGGTGCCGGCCTCGGGCGGCTTCGATGCGCCCGAGCTGTTCGCGCTGTCGCACCGCCTGGGGCGGCTGTGCCTGTTTGCCGCGCCCACCATGGTCAAGCGCCTGGTGGACCATGCCGAGGCCAGCGGCGCCAGCGCCGCTGGCTTTCGCACCATCGTCTACGGCGGCGCGCCCATGTACGCCGCCGACATCCAGCGCGCGCTGCGCGCCATGGGCCCCTGCTTTGCGCAGATCTACGGCCAGGGCGAGAGCCCCATGACCATCACCGCGCTGGGCCGTGCCGACCTGGCCGACACCGGCCACCCGCGCCACGCGCAGCGCCTGGCCTCGGTCGGCGTGCGCCAGACCGCCGTGGAGCTGCGCGTGGCCGGCGCCGACGGCGCGCCGCTGCCGCCCGGCGCGGTCGGCGAAGTGCTGGTGCGCGGCGATACCGTGATGGCCGGCTACTGGCAGGACGAGGCCGCCACCGCCGCCGCGCTGCGCGATGGCTGGCTGTGGACCGGCGACATGGGCACGCTGGACGCCGACGGCTACCTCACGCTCAAGGACCGCAGCAAGGACGTGGTCATCAGCGGCGGCTCCAACATCTACCCGCGCGAGGTCGAGGAGGTGCTGCTGCTGCACCCGGCCGTGGCCGAGGTTTCGGTGATCGGCGCGCCCGACCCCGAGTGGGGCGAGGTGGTGGTGGCCTTCGTGGCGCCGCGCCCCGGCCAGAGCGTGGACAGCGCCGCACTCGATGCCCTGTGCCTGGAGCACATCGCCCGCTTCAAGCGGCCCAAGCGCTATTGCTTTGTGCCCGCGCTGCCCAAGAACCACTACGGCAAGGTGCTCAAGACCGCCTTGCGCGAGCAGCTCCAGGCGCACCCATGACGGACATGCGCCCCGCGCCGGGCGCCCGCGCGCTGGCGCCCGGCTTGCTCAGCCTTCAGGGCCTCTCTGCGGCGGTTTGATCTGCACGTCGGTGACGTCCTCTGCGCCGGGCAGCGGGCGCAGGTGGGCTGGCGTATCGGAGCGGGCTTCGGCGTCCGCCCCGGGGCGGCGCGCGCCGCTCCAGCGGCTGCTGGAGCGGTACACCGTGGTCCACGCCGTGCGCGGATCGATGCGTGCCGGCCAGGGTGCCACCGCACGCCCGGTCAGGCGCGCCCACAGCAGGCGCAGCCCCCACACCAGGGCCAGCACCAGGGCCGCCGCGAGCAGGCTCAGGAAGAAGACCAGGCCGGCAGCCAGCAGCACGAGCCGCACCAGAAAGCGGGTCAAACCCGCAAGCACATCGTTCAAGCAACCTCCAATTTCTGAATAAAAAAAGCTTCCAGCGCTTATCCATCAAGCGCTGGAAGCTATTTTATTCATAGCAAAATCACACCGTGGGCGCCGCGCTGAAGTGGAACACCCCGGGTTCGAGCACCGGGTCCACGCTGACCGCGATGGCGCTCTTGGGCGGGAAACGCCCTTCGAGCAGCAGCTTGGACAGCGGGTTCTCGATGCGCTGCTGGATGGCGCGCTTGAGCGGGCGCGCACCGAACACGGGGTCGAAGCCGACCTTGGCCAGCTCGGCCAGCGCCGCGTGCGACACGTCCAGCGCCAGGTCCATCTTCGCCAGGCGCGACTGCAGCAACTGCAGCTGGATGCGCGCGATGGCCTCGATGTGCGCCGCGTCGAGCGCATGGAACACCACGGTCTCGTCGATGCGGTTGAGGAACTCGGGGCGGAAGTGGTTCTTCAGCTCGCCCCACACGGCCTCCTTGATGTCGTCCGAGTCCTGCCCCACCATGGCCTGGATGAGGTGCGAGCCGATGTTGCTCGTCATCACGATCACTGTGTTCTTAAAGTCCACGGTGCGGCCCTGGCCGTCCGTCAGGCGGCCATCGTCCAGCACCTGCAGCAGCACGTTGAACACGTCGGGGTGGGCCTTCTCCACCTCGTCGAGCAGCAGCACGGAATAGGGCTTGCGGCGCACGGCCTCGGTCAGGTAGCCGCCCTCCTCATAGCCCACGTAGCCGGGCGGCGCGCCGATCAGGCGGGCCACGGAATGCTTTTCCATGAACTCGCTCATGTCGATGCGGATGAGGTGCTCCTCGCTATCGAACAGGAAGCCCGCCAGCGCCTTGCACAGCTCGGTCTTGCCCACGCCCGTGGGGCCGAGGAACAGGAAGGAGCCCGTGGGACGGTTCGGGTCCGACAGGCCCGAGCGCGAGCGCCGGATGGCGTTGGCCACGGCGGCGATGGCCTCGTCCTGGCCCACCACGCGCTCGTGCAGCTTGCCTTCCATCTGCAACAGCTTGTCCTTCTCGCCCTGCATCATCTTGGCCACGGGAATGCCGGTGGCGCGGCTCACCACCTCGGCGATTTCCTCGGCGCCGACGTGGGTGCGCAGCAGGCGGTTGGCCTGGGCCGCACCGTCCTTGCCTTCTTCCTTGGCCTGGGCTTCCCTGAGCTGGCGCTCGAGTTCGGGCAGCTTGCCGTATTGCAGCTCGGCCACCTTGTTGAAGTCGCCCTTGCGCTTCCATTCCTCGATCTGCAGCTTGACCTGCTCGACCTGCTCGCGCACCTGCTGGCTGCCCTGGGCCTGGGCTTTCTCCTGCTGCCAGATCTCGTCGAGGTCGGCAATCTCCTTCTGCAGCGAAGTGATTTCCTCCTCGATCAGGCCAAAGCGTTTTTGCGAGGCCTCGTCCTTCTCACGGCGCACGGCCTCGCGCTCGATCTGCAGCTGGATCAGGCGGCGGTCGAGCTTGTCCATGACCTCGGGCTTGGAGTCGATCTCGATCTTGATCTTGGACGCGGCCTCGTCGATCAGGTCGATGGCCTTGTCGGGCAGGAAACGGTCGGTGATGTAGCGGTGGCTCAGCTCGGCCGCAGCCACGATGGCCGGGTCGGTGATCTCCACGCCGTGGTGCACCTCGTACTTTTCCTGCAGGCCGCGCAGGATGGCGATGGTCGCCTCCACCGTGGGCTCGCCCACGAGGATCTTCTGGAAGCGGCGCTCCAGCGCGGCGTCTTTTTCGATGTACTTGCGGTATTCGTCCAGCGTGGTCGCGCCCACGCAGTGCAGCTCGCCGCGCGCCAGGGCGGGCTTGAGCATGTTGCCGGCATCCATGGCGCCCTCGGCCTTGCCCGCGCCCACCATGGTGTGCAGCTCGTCGATGAAGACGATGGTCTGGCCCTCGTCCTTGGCCAGCTCGTTCAGCACGGTCTTGAGGCGTTCCTCGAACTCGCCACGGAACTTGGCACCCGCCAGCAGCGCCGCCATGTCGAGTGAGAGCACGCGCTTGCCCTTGAGCGACTCGGGTACCTCGCCCGCCACGATGCGCTGGGCCAGTCCCTCGACGATGGCCGTCTTGCCCACGCCGGGCTCGCCGATCAGCACGGGGTTGTTCTTGGTGCGGCGCTGCAGCACCTGGATGGCGCGGCGGATCTCGTCGTCGCGGCCGATCACCGGGTCGAGCTTGCCCAGGCGGGCGCGCTCGGTCAGGTCGATGCAGTATTTTTTCAGCGCCTCGCGCTGGCCCTCGCCCTCGGCGCTGTCCATCTTGGCGCCGCCACGCACCGCCTCGATGGCGGCCTCCAGGCTCTTGCGCGTGAGGCCATTCTCCTTGGCGATGCGCGCGGCCTCGCCTTTGCCGTCCGTCAGCGCCAGCAGAAACAGCTCGCTGGCGATGAACTGGTCGCCGCGCTTGATGGCCTCCTTCTCGGTGGCCTGCAGCACGCGGCCCAGCTCGGGCCCGCCCTGCACCTGCTCGTGGCCCTGCACCTGGGGCAAGCGCTTGACGGCGGCCTCGGCCGCCGACAGCAGGCCGGGCACGTTGGCGCCGGCGCGTTCCAGCAGCGCGCGCGGGCCGTCGTCCTGGCGCAGCATGGCCACCAGCAGGTGGACGGGTTCGATGTAGGCGTGGTCATGGCCCAGCGCGAGCGACTGGGCGTCGCCCAGGGCTTCCTGGAATTTGGTGGTGAATTTGTCGAGACGCATGGGTGGCAATCCTCCGGTACTGCAACAGAAGTGGTAGCGCCGCCGGTGTTTTCAAGCCAGGCGCTCGCGCACGCTCCTGAAAACAGAGCTGCTCGCGCTTGTTCCACAGGCCCTGGTGGCCCATTTGGCTTCAATCCTGCGGCGCATTCGCCGAGGCCAGCCCCCAGCGGGCGAGCGCGGCGTCGTCGCTGGCGCGCGCATCCACCCAGCGCGCGCCCTGCGCCGTGGCCTCCTTCTTCCAGAACGGCGCCTGGGTCTTGAGGTAGTCCATGAGGAACTCGCAGGCCTGGAAGCTCTCGCCGCGGTGCGCCGAGGTCACGGCCACGAGCACGATCTGGTCCGTGGGCGCCAGCAGGCCCACGCGGTGGATGATGCGCACCCCCCGGATGTCGAAGCGCCGCCGGGCCTCGTCGATCATGGCGGCGATGGATTTCTCCGTCATGCCGGGGTAGTGCTCCAGCTCCATGGCGGCCACGGCCTCGCCCGCGCTGTGCTCGCGCACCGTGCCCACGAAACAGCACACGGCGCCCACGCCCGGGTCGCCCGCGCGCAGGGCGGCGATTTCCGCGGAGACGTCGAAGTCCGCAGTCTGGATGGACACGGCGTGGAGCGCATTCATGGTGGCTGGCCTTTGCAAAGCTCGATCAACAGAGCGGGCGGCGGCACAGGGCCGCGGATTGCCGCTACGATTCGCCCGCACTGTACCCGCATCGCCCCCCGCCCGCACGCCCATGGCCACCATCCACACCCCGCTCTACCAGCTCTACCCGTCGCCGCGCAACCAGTACCGCGAGGTCTTCGCGCACCAGGTCTTCGTGCCCTACCCCTACGCCCTGATCGACCTGGCGGCCATGGACCTGGCGGGCCGCAGCACACTGTTTGCCGCCTGCCGCCATGCGGACATGAAGATGGGCCAGGTGGTGAGCTTCGAGCTGGAGGCCGACCGCGTCCGCTTCGAGCGCCTGTTCACGCCCGACTGACGGGAGCCCCATGGACCAAGACGACAACCAGATCCAGGTGCCGCCCTCCTTCGTCGCGCTGTACAGCGACGCGCGCCAGCGCCTGCACGAGCCGCCTGCCGTGGTGCGCGCGCGCTACGAGCTGTGCGAGGACCTGGCCAGCCACCTGGTGGAGCAGGCACAGGCGCAGTACCACGGGCAGACGCCGTCCGAGGCCGAGGTGCTGCGCCGCATGCATGCGGGCCTGTGCAGCGCCGGCTCGGGCGTGAGCGCGGCCGAGGCGGCCTGGATCACCACACGCCTGGCCGAGCTGCTCGCCTGGCCCTGCCCTGCGCTGCAGCCACCGCCGGCGTGAGCCGCGGCGCCGCAGGCGCCGTCAACCGCCCGTGACGGGCGGGAAGAAAGCCACCTCGGCGCCCTCGTGCAGCGGCGCCGCGTCCTCGCTGAGCACCTGGTCCAGCGCCATGCGCACGGCGCGGCCGCGCTGCAGGGCGGCAGCGTGCGCGCCGCCGCGCGCGATGAGCGTGTCGCGCAGCGCACCCAGGGTGGCGGCATCGGTGTCCAGGCTCTCCTGATCGATGCCCAGGGCCTCGCGGATGGAGGCGAAATAGCGCACCGTGATCTTCATGCGAGCAGCTCCGAAAAAGGGATGTAGCGCACCACATCGCCGCGCGCGATGGGCTGGCCCGGGGGGTTGTCCACCACGCCGTCGCCCCAGACGGTGGAGGTGAGCACGCCCGAGCCCTGGTTGGCAAACAGGTCCAGCCCGCCCGCCGCGTTGCGCCGCACGCGCAGGAACTCGCGCCGCTTGTCGGCGCGCGGCCAGTCGAAGTCGGCGCGCAGGGCGATGGCGGCGGGGGCCGTGTCGCGCACGCCCTGCAGGCGCAGCACGAAGGGCCGCACCAGCAGCGCGCAGGTCAGCAGGCTGGCCACGGGGTTGCCCGGCAGACCCAGGAAATGCGCCTGCCCCACGCGCCCGCAGGCAAAGGGCTTGCCCGGCTTGATGGCGATGCGCCAGAGGTCCAGGCTGCCGAGCTGCTGCACGGCAGGCTTGATGTGGTCTTCCTCGCCCACGGAGACGCCGCCGCTGGTGAGGATCAGGTCGTGCCCGGCGCTGGCGGCCTGCAGGGCCTGCACGGTGGCGGCGCGCTCGTCGGGCACATTGCCCAGGTCGCTGACCTCGCAGCCCAGGCGCTGCAGCAGGGCGCGCAGGAAGAAGCGGTTGCTGTTGTAGATGGCGCCGGGCGGCAGTTGCGCGGGCGGCACGGTGCCGGGCATGACCAGTTCGTCGCCCGTGGAGAACAGCGCCACGCGCGGGCGCCGCGCCACGGCCAGCTCGGCAGCGCCCACGCTGGCCGCCAGGCCCAGCGCTGCGGGCGTGAGGCGCGCGCCCGCGGGCAGCACCACGCTGCCGCGGGTGATGTCCTCGCCCGCGCGGCGGATGTTCTGGCCCGGCTCGGGCCGCACCTGCACGCGCACCTGGTCCGTGCCTTCGGCCACGCAGTCTTCCTGCATGACCACGGCGTCGGCGCCCGCCGGCAGGGGTGCGCCGGTGAAGATGCGCGCCGCCGTGCCCGGCTGCAGGGGCTGGCCGGTGCTGCCTGCCGCGATGCGCTGGGCCACGGGCAGCACGGTGCCGGCCTGCGGCACGTCGGCGCAGCGCAGGGCGTAGCCGTCCATGGCGCTGTTGTCGTGCGGGGGCACGTGCAGGCTGCAGACCAGGTCCTGCGCAAGCACGCGGCCATCGGCCTCGGCCGTGGGCACGGTCTGCATGCCGGTGCCCGGCTGCGCGCGCGCCAACAGCACCGCCAGCGCTTCGTCCAGGGGCATGAGGCCCGGGGTCAGGTTGGTGCTCATGGCGTGTCTCCAGCAGATGGGGCGTGGTAGGTGAAGCGCTCGCCCTGGGCCAGCAGCCACTGCGCCACCTGGGCCGGCTGGTTGAGGTCCAGCAGCGGCAGGCTGGTGGGTGCGGGCAGGCGCGTGGCGTCGTCGGTGGCGACGGCGACGATGGCGGCGTCGCCGGGGTAGCGCACGGGGCGCGGCGGCTCGCCCGCGGCGGGTTCGCGCCAGATTTCGATCTTGGGGATGCCGCTCTCCTTGAAGCCCTCGACCAGCACCCAGTCGGCACCGGGGGAGAGCGCGGCGATCATCTGGTGCACGCTGATCTGCGTGGGCTGGTCGAACTCACGCACCAGGGCCAGGCGCAGGTCCGAGGCGATGACCACCTCCTGCGCCCCGGCCTTGCGGTGGCGCCAGGAGTCCTTGCCCGGGTGGTCGATGTCGAAGCGGTGGTGCGCATGCTTGACCACCGACACGCGCAGCCCCTGCGCGCGCAGCAGCGGGATGATCTGCTCGACCAATGTGGTCTTGCCGCTGCCGGAGTACCCGGCAAAGCCGATGACTTTCATCGGAAACTCCTGAAATCATAGCTGCCAGCGCTTGCTGGACGGGCGCAAGAGCCCATTTTGATACTCAATATGACACTGCCCGGCCCGCGCACGGCCTCAGGCGCAATGGCGGGCGATGTAGGCCTTGATCTGCTCCGCATCCGCCGGCATGACCTGCACGCGCTTGGGCAGCTCCTCGATGCCCGCGAACTTGGGCGGGCGCTCGGGCGCGTGGCCCAGGGCCTCCTCGATGGTGGCGGCGAACTTGATGGGCAGCGCCGTCTCCAGCACGATCATGGGCACCGAGCCGTCGCCGCGGTGCTCGCGCGCCACCTTCACGCCGTCGGCCGTGTGCGTGTCTATGGTCACGCCATGCTGCTGCCAGGTGGAGCGGATGGTGGCCAGGCGGTCGGCATGCGTGCTCTTGCCGCTGGCAAAGCCGTACTTGGCGGCCACGTCGGCAAAACAGGGGTCCTGGCTCAGGTCGAACCGGCCCGCGGTCTGCAGCGCCGTGCCGAACAGGGCCTGCGTGCGCGCGCCGTCGCGCCCCAGCAGGTCGAAGATGAAGCGCTCGAAATTGCTCGCCTTGGAGATGTCCATGGACGGGCTGGAGGTCTCGTGCGTGTCGCTGCTTGCGCGCACGCGGTAGACGCCGGTGCGGAAGAACTCGTCGAGCACGTCGTTCTCGTTCGTCGCCACCACCAGTTGGGCGATGGGCAGGCCCATCATGCGCGCGACATGCCCGGCGCACACGTTGCCGAAGTTGCCGCTGGGCACGGTGAAGCTGACCTTTTGCGCATTCGACTCGGTGGCCTGGATGTAGCCCGCGAAGTAGTACACCACCTGCGCCAGCAGGCGCGCCCAGTTGATGGAATTGACGGTGCCAATCTTGTACTTGCGCTTGAACTCGAGGTCGTTGCTGACGGCCTTGACGATGTCCTGGCAGTCGTCGAACACGCCCTCGATGGCAATGTTGTGGATGTTCTCGTCCTGCAGGCTGAACATCTGCGCCTGCTGGAACGGGCTCATGCGGCCGTGCGGGCTGGTCATGAAGACGCGCACGCCCTGCTTGCCCTTCATGGCGTATTCGGCCGCGCTGCCGGTGTCGCCGGACGTCGCGCCCAGGATGTTGAGCTGCTCGCCCCGGCGCCCCAGTTCGTATTCGAACAGGTTGCCCAGGAGCTGCATGGCCATGTCCTTGAAGGCCAGCGTGGGGCCGTTGGACAGGGCTTCGAGCCACAGGCCATCCTCCAGATGGCGCAGCGGCACGATCTCGCCGGTGCCGAACACCTCGGCGGTGTAGGTCTTGGCGCACAGGGCATGCAGGTCGGCCGCCGGAATGTCGTCGATGTAGAGCGAGAGGATCTGGAACGCCAGCTCGGCGTAGCCCTGCTCGTGGTAGGCCTTGCGCAACTGGGTCAGCTGGGCATCGTCAATCTGCGGATAGCGCTCGGGCAGGTACAGCCCGCCGTCGGGCGCCAGGCCTTCGAGCAGGATGTCGCAGAAATGCTTGCGGTCCGGGTGGCCGCGGGTGGAGAGGTACAGCATGGCGTTCGTCCTGCTCGGGCGTTTAGTTCAGCTCTTCCTTGCGGATGCGCGTGATGGGGGCCAGCACCGTGGGCAGTGCCTGCATCTGAGCGATGGCGTCGTTCATGGTGCCTTCACGCGTGTCGTGCGTGAGGATGATGAGGTCGGTCTGGGTGGAGCCCTCGCCGCCCACTTCGTCGGCCTCGCGCTGCAGCACGGCGTCGATGCTGATGCCGGCGCCGGCCAGGATGCCGGTGACCTTGGCCAGCACGCCAGCCTGGTCGGCCACGCGCAGGCGCAGGTAGTAGCTGGTGACCACTTCGCTCATGGGCAACACGGGCAGCGCATCCATGGCGTCGGTCAGGGTGTGCGGCTGGAAGGCCAGGTGCGGCACGCGGTGCTCGGGGTCGGCCGTGTGCAGGCGGGCGATGTCCACCAGGTCGGCAATCACGGCGCTGGCCGTGGGCTCGCTGCCCGCGCCCTTGCCGTAGTACAGCGTGGTGCCCACGGCATCGCCCTGCACCACCACGGCGTTCATGGCGCCTTCGACGTTGGCGATCAGGCGCTTGGAAGGCACCAGGCTCGGGTGCACACGCAGCTCCACGCCCCCAACGGCTTTGCCGTTGGCATCAAATCTTTCGGCGCGCTTGGTAATTCCCAGCAGCTTGATGCGATAGCCCAACTGCTCGGCGTACTTGATGTCGGCCGCGCCCAGCTTGGTAATGCCTTCCACATAGGCCTTGTCGAACTGCACCGGGATGCCGAAGGCGATGGCCGACATGATGGTGGCCTTGTGCGCGGCGTCCACGCCCTCGATGTCGAAGGTGGGGTCGGCCTCGGCATAGCCCAGGCGCTGCGCTTCCTTGAGCACCACGTCGAAGTCCAGCCCCTTGTCGCGCATTTCGGACAGGATGAAGTTGGTGGTGCCGTTGATGATGCCGGCGATCCACTGGATGCGGTTGGCCGTGAGGCCCTCGCGCAGCGCCTTGATGATGGGGATGCCACCGGCCACGGCGGCTTCAAACGCCACCATGACGCCCTTGGCGGACGCAGCCGAGAAAATCTCGGTGCCATGCACGGCCAGCAGCGCCTTGTTGGCAGTGACCACATGCTTGCCCGCCGCGATGGCTTCGAGCACCAGGGCCTTGGCGATGCCGTAGCCGCCGATCAGCTCGATCACGATGTCGATGTCCGGGTTGGCAATGACGGCGCGGGCGTCGTTGACCACCTGCACGTCCGCGCCCACGACGGCGCGGGCGCGCTCCACGTCGAGGTCGGCCACCATGGTGATGGCGATGCCGCGGCCCGCGCGGCGGCGGATCTCCTCTTCATTGCGGCGCAGCACCTGGAACACGCCGCTGCCCACAGTACCTATGCCCAGCAGGCCGACTTGGATGGGTTTCATCAGAGAACTCTCAATCAAAAATGCCTTCAGCGCCCTAAAATCAAGCGCCTGCAGCTACAAAAACAATAGTTTCACGCCTTGCCGTGCCGCTGCCGGTACCGGGCCAGAAAGCCCGCCAGGCGGCCAATGGCCTCGCGCAGATCGTCCTCGTGCGGCAGGAAGACGATGCGGAAATGCTGGTGGTCGGGGTAGTTGAAGCCCGAGCCCTGCACCAGCATCACGCGCGTGGCGCGCAGCACCTCCATGAAGAACTGGCGGTCGTCCTCGATGGGGTACATCTCGGGATCCAGGCGCGGAAACATGTACAGCGCCGCCCGCGGCTTGACGCAGGTGACGCCGGGAATCTGGGTGATGAGTTCGTAGGCCAGATCGCGCTGGCGGCGCAGGCGGCCGCCTTCCTTGATGAGGTCGTTGATGCTCTGGTAGCCACCCAGCGCCGTCTGGATGGCCCACTGGCCCGGCACGTTGGAGCCGAGCTTGAGGTTGGCCAGCATGTTCAGCCCCTCGATGTAGTCGCGCGCGGCCCGCTTGTCGCCCGAGACCACCATCCAGCCCGCGCGGAAGCCGCAGGAACGGTAGGCCTTGGAGAGCGAGTTGAAGGTGAGCGTAAGCACATCGGTGGACAGGCTGGCCATGGCCGTGTGCTTTACGCCCTCGTACAGCACCTTGTCGTACACCTCGTCCACCAGCAGCACCAGGTCGTGCTCGCGCGCCATCTGCACGATGCCGCGCAAGAGCGCGTCGGAATACAGTGCGCCCGTGGGGTTGTTGGGGTTGATGACGACGATGCCGCGCGTGCGCGGCGTGATCTTGGAACGCATGTCCTCCAGGCTGGGCATCCAGCCGTTGGACTCGTCGCACACATAGTGCACCGGCACGCCGCCCGCCAGGCTGGTGGCCGCCGTCCACAGCGGATAGTCGGGCGCGGGCAGCAGCAGCTCGTCGCCGTCGTTGAGCAGCGCCTGGGTTGCCATGACGATGAGTTCGCTCGCACCGTTGCCCAGGTAGATGTCGTCCAGCGTGACGCCCGCGATGCCTTGCTGCTGGGTGTAGTGCATGACGGCCTTGCGCGCCGCGAAGATACCCTTGCTGTCGGAGTAGCCTGCCGAGTCGGGCAGGTTGCGCGCCATGTCCTGCACCACCTCCTCGGGCGGATCGAAGCCGAACGGCGCCATGTTGCCGATATTCAGCTTGATGATCTTCTGCCCCTCGTCCTCCATCTGCCGGGCCGCGTCCACGATGGGGCCGCGCACATCGTAGAGAACGTTGTTGAGTTTGGTGGACTTGAGTACGGTTTTCATGCGCTTGAGCTCGGGTGGCATAGGCCCGCCACGGGCCAGGGGCATGTGGCGAAACCTATAATTTGACCACAGTTCCCACCGCCCCACGCACCCGCTCCGTTGCAGGTGCTGCCCGCACCGCCCCATGAAATTCCAGCCCGATCGTTTCGACGCCCACAGCATCACCGGATATGGCCCGGGATGGATCAGCGTGGGCGCCGAGAAGGTGGGCACCAGCCTGCTCCTGGGGGCGCGCGGCCTGCACCAGCCCTGGGACTGCGCACGCTTCGAAGACCTGGGCCCGCAGCATTTCACCGCGCTCGCGCAGTTCGACGCCGAAGTCCTGCTGCTGGGCAGCGGCACGCGCCTGCGCTTTGTGCCGCCGGCCTGGCTGGCGCCCCTGATGCAGCGCGGCATCGGCGTCGAAACCATGGACACTGCCGCCGCCTGCCGCACCTACAACATCCTCGCGGGCGAAGGGCGCAACGTCATCGCAGCCCTGCTGCTGCCGCTCCCCGAATGAGCCCGCCGCTCCCCGAGTAACCGCGCAGGTGACTCGGCGGGGGTTTCAAGGTAAAATACAAGGTTTCTGCCGGTGGCGGCCCTTACCTTTAAGAACCCCACACCCCACCGGTCTTTCAAGCACCCTTCCGGAGAGACAGAAGACATATGGCCATCGTTGTCAACAAACCCCTCCCTGAATTCGAAGCCAACGCGACCAGCGGGGTCAAGGTTTCCAACACCTCTCACCATGGCCAGATCCTGATCCTCTACTTCTACCCCAAGGACAATACCCCGGGCTGCACCACCGAGGCCATGCAGTTCCGCGACAAGTACAAGGATTTCGTCAAGGCCGGCGCCGCCGTGTTCGGCGTCTCGCGCGACAACATGAAGTCGCACGACGATTTCAAGGCCAAGCTCGAACTGCCCTTCGAGCTGATCGCCGACACCGAGGAAAAGATGTGCCACATGTTCGGCGTGGTCAAGAACAAGATCATGTACGGCAAGAAGGTCAAGGGCATCGAGCGCAGCACCTTCCTCATCGGCCCCGACGGCCTGCTGCTGCAGGAATGGCGCGGCCTGAAGGTGCCGGGCCACGTGGACGAGGTGCTCAAGGCCGTCAAGGCACTCAAGACACAGCTCAAGAAGGCCGCCTGACGGGGCCGCCGCGGCGGTGACGCAGCGCCGTCACCACGGCCATGCATAATGGGCCCATGCCGCTGCACCGCGAAGCGACCCACCACCAACGAACAGCCGCCTGGGCCTCCCGGCGGCTTTTTGCTTTCTGAACCCCGCCAGATCTCCCGCACGCACCATGCCCCTGCCCCCTCCTCCGACCCGGCGCGCCTCCCGGCTCGAACCTGAAGCCTTCCTCGCCGCGCCGGCGGCCGCCCGCACCGCGGACGCTGCCGCCATGCCCCCCCAGGCCCACCCCGGCAGCGCTGCGGCCCGCAGCGCACGCACGCCCACCAGGACCCGGCAGACCGTGGCCGCCCTGACAGCGCCGCCTCCCGCTGCGCCACCGGCAGCACCGGCCCCGGCCGCTGCGCGGGCGCAAGCCGCCCCCGCGGCGGCCGCAGCCCCACAGCCGCGGCGCACGCGCAAGACGCGCGGCAGCGGCCCGGCCAAGCTGTTCGTGCTCGACACCAATGTGCTGCTGCACGACCCGAGCAGCCTGTTCCGCTTCGAGGAGCACGACATCTACCTGCCCATGATCGTGCTGGAGGAGCTGGACGCGCACAAGAAAGGCATGACCGAGGTGGCGCGCAACGGCCGCCAGGTGAGCCGCGCGCTCGACGCGCTGGCCGCCGCCCAGGGCGCGGACATCGGCAAGGGCCTGCGGCTGGACTCCACCGGCCAGCGCAGCGCCAGCGGCAGCCTGTTCTTCCAGACCGCGGCGCTGGACATCCACCTGCCCGCCAGCCTGCCGCAGGGCAAGGCCGACAACCAGATCCTGGGCGTGGTCGAGGCCCTGCGCCGGCAGCACGCGCCGCGCGAGGTGGTGCTGGTGTCCAAGGACATCAACATGCGCGTCAAGGCGCGCGCGCTGGGCCTGCCCACCGAGGACTACCAGAACGACAAAGTGCTGGAGGATGACGACCTGCTCTATGCCGGCGCACTGCAGCTGCCGCCGGACTTCTGGAGCCGCCACGGCAAATCCGTGGAGAGCTGGCAGAGCGGCGTGCACACCTACTACCGCATCGGCGGCCCCATCGTGGCGCAGCTGCTGATCAACCAATTCGTCTACTTCGAGGCGCCGGGCGAACCCAGCCTGTACGCGCGCGTGACCGAAATCCGCGACAAGACGGCGGTGCTGCGCACGCTCAAGGACCATGGCCACGCCAAGAACGCCCTCTGGGGCGTGACGGCGCGCAACCGCGAGCAGAACTTCGCCATGAACCTGCTCATGGACCCGGATATCGACTTCGTCACGCTCACCGGCACCGCCGGCACGGGCAAGACCCTGATGGCCCTGGCCGCGGGCCTCACGCAGGTGCTCGACGAGCGCCGCTACACCGAGATCATCATGACCCGCGCCACGGTGAGCGTGGGCGAGGACATCGGCTTTCTGCCCGGCACCGAGGAAGAAAAGATGGGCCCCTGGATGGGCGCCCTGGACGACAACCTCGAATTCCTGGCCAAGGGCGACGGCACGGGCGCGGGCGAATGGGGGCGCGCCGCCACCAACGAGCTGATCCGCAGCCGCATCAAGATCAAGAGCATGAACTTCATGCGCGGGCGCACGTTCATGAACAAGTACCTCATCATCGACGAGGCGCAGAACCTCACGCCCAAGCAGATGAAGACCCTGGTGACGCGCGCCGGCCCCGGCACCAAGATCATCTGCATGGGCAACCTGGCGCAGATCGACACGCCCTACCTCACCGAGGGCTCCTCGGGCCTGACCTTCGCGGTGGACCGCTTCAAGGGCTGGCCGCACAGCGGCCACATCACGCTGGCACGCGGCGAGCGCTCGCGCCTGGCGGATTTTGCCAGCGAAGTGCTTTGACGCTATTTTTTTGATAGCTACTGGCGCGCGCCCGGCGGGCGCCAGAGCACTATTTCTTAAAAATCGTCGCTGGAGCCCAGGGCCAGGCTCTCGAAGCGCGTCTGCGACTTCTGGAAGAACAGCTTGACGGTGCCCGTGGGGCCGTTGCGCTGCTTGCCGATGATGATCTCGGCGACGTTCGGCTCCTTGCTGTCCTTGTTGTAGTAGTCGTCGCGGTAGATGAACATGATGATGTCGGCGTCCTGCTCGATGGCGCCCGATTCGCGCAGGTCGCTCATCATGGGCCGCTTGTCGGTGCGCGTCTCCACCGAGCGGTTGAGCTGCGAGAGCGCGATCACCGGGCACTGCAGTTCCTTGGCCAGCATCTTGAGGCCGCGCGAGATCTCGCCCAGCTCGGTCGCCCGGTTCTCGCCCTGCGAGCCGCTGGAGCCACTCATGAGCTGCAGGTAGTCCACCACGATCAGGCCCAGCTTGCCGCAACTGCGCGCCAGGCGGCGTGCGTTGGCGCGCAGTTCGCTGGGTGTCAGGCCCGGGGTTTCGTCGATGTGCAGCGAGACATTGCGCAGGCGCTCGATGGCCTCCGTCAGGCGCGGCCATTCGTCGTCGGTGAGCTTGCCGGTGCGCAGGTTGCCCTGGTTGATGCGGCCGATGGAGCCCACGATACGCACGGCCAGCTGCGCCGCGCCCATTTCCATGGAGAACACGGCCACGGGCAGGCCTTCGTTGAGCGCCACGTGTTCGGCGATGTTCACGGCAAAGGCCGTCTTGCCCATGGAGGGGCGCGCCGCCAGCACCACCAGGTCGCCCGCCTGCAGGCCCGAGGTCATGCGGTCCAGGTCGATGAAACCCGTCGGCACGCCGGTGATGTCGTTCGGGTTGTCCGCCATCTCCTGCACGCGGTCGAGCAGGTTGACCACCAGGTTCTCCATGGCCTGGAAGCCCTGCTTCATGCGCGAGCCTTCTTCACCGATGTTGAAGATCTTCTGCTCGGCCTCGTCCAGGATGCGGTCCACCGGCTTGCCCTGGGGGTTGAAGGCGTTGGTGGCGATCTCGTCGCTGGCGGTCACCAGCTTGCGCAGGATGGCGCGCTCACGCACGATCTCGGCGTAGCGGCGGATATTGCTGGCGCTGGGCACGTACTGCGCCAGCGCATTGAGGTAGACCAGCCCGCCAATCTCCTCGGACTTGCCCAGACTCTGGAGCTGCTCGTGGACCGTGATCACGTCCGCAGGCTTGTTGGCGTTGACCAGGCTGGCGATGGCGGTGTAGATGATCTGGTGCTCGTGGCGGTAGAAGTCGCTCTCCACGAGCAGGTCGCCGACGCGGTCCCAGGCATGGTTGTCCAGCAGCAGGCCGCCGAGCACGCTCGACTCGGCCTCGATGGAGTGCGGCGGCACGCGCAACTGCGCCACCTGACGGTCTATGGGCTCGAATGCATCGTCCATCAGGACGGAGTCGTCAAACATGGGGTTCCTCGGATCGGGCGGCCATGGTACCAACGGTCCGGCACGCCGTCACTGCACAGCCTGTGCGCCACCTGTGGACAAGGCGTGCATGGCCGGTGCACAGGTAGCGCGCGCCATAAAAAAACCGCCCGAAGGCGGTTGGGAGCATGGAGGGCCGAGACCTCGCAGCTCAGGCGGTTTCGCCGTAGACCGAGGCCGTGATCTCGACGACCACGTCGGTGTGCAGCGCCACGCTCACGGTGCTGTCGCCCACCATCTTGATGGGGCCGTTGGGCATGCGCACCTGGGACTTCACGACCTTGTAGCCTTGCTTGTTCAGCTCTTCGGCGATGTCATGGTTGGTCACGGAGCCGAACAGGCGGCCATCGACGCCGGCCTTCTGGGTCAGCTTGATGGTGGAACCGGCGAGCTTCTCGCCCTGGGCCTGGGCGGCAGCCAGCTTCTCGGCAGCGGCCTTTTCGAGTTCGGCGCGCTTGGCTTCGAACTCGGCCTTGGCGGCAGCGGTGGCACGGCGGGCGCGGCCCGTGGGGATCAGGAAGTTGCGGGCGTAACCGTCCTTGACCTTGACGATTTCGCCGAGGTTACCGAGGTTGACGACCTTGTCGAGCAGGATGATTTGCATGGGTCGTGCTCCTTAGATCTTGTGCTGGTCGCTGTAGGGCAACAGGGCCAGGAAGCGCGCGCGCTTGATGGCGGTGTTGAGCTGGCGCTGGTAGATCGCGCGCGTGCCGGTCAGGCGCGCGGGGATGATCTTGCCGTTCTCAGCGATGAAGTCGCGCAGCGTGTCGACGTCCTTGTAGTCGATTTCCTCGACGCCGGCGACCGTGAAGCGGCAGAAGCGCTTGCGCTTGAACAGCAGCGACTGGGTATTGCGCTTGGGGCGCTTGTCTTTGTTGAATTTCTTGAACGTGGCCATGTGAAGCCTCTCGAAAATTAATCTTGTTGAATATCCTGGATGTGGAGAACCACGGACTTGCTGTTGCGCGCCGAGGCCAGGAATCCGCTGAAGTGCCACTGGCTTCCCAGGGGCTGGCGGGCCAGCCGCTCGGCCATCGCACCAAAGGCCTGGGCCTTGATAAGCAGCCGCACTTCGCGCATGTGCCCGGCTTCTACCTGCTGCGAGCCGTGCTCCAGGCGCAGCTCGATCGCGGGGACTCCAGCGGGCGTGAACCGCATGGGCTGGGCCTCGGCGATGCAGGCAGTCAGGACAACGTGGTTATCCACTCCTCGCTACAAGCTGCTGCTCAGCGCTCGCCGCCGGCAACTTCTGCCTGGCTGGCCTTGCGCGCTTCCTCGCGTTCGACGGTCTTCATCATGGACGAGGAACCGGTATCGGCCTTCTTCTTCTGCACCGTCAGGTGGCGCAGCACGGCGTCGTTGAACTTGAAGGCGTGCTCCAGTTCGGCCATCACGGCCTGGTCGGCCTCGATGTTCAGGCACAGGTAGTGGGCCTTGGCGAGCTTGTTGATCAGGTACGCCAGTTGACGGCGGCCCCAGTCTTCCACGCGGTGGATCTTGCCGCCGCCCTGGGTGATCATGCCCTTGTAGCGCTCCAGCATGGCCGGAACCTGCTCGCTCTGATCCGGGTGGATCAACAAAATGATTTCATAGTGACGCATGCACACTCCTTGTGGTTGAAGCCGCCCGCTGCGTCAAGTAGCGGTGTGGCAAGGCAAAGCAGACGATTATAGCCGCCTGCCCCGCCCTTGTACACTTCGCGCTGGCGCCAGCGCCGGGTGCAGGCCATCCCGGCGCCTTTTTCCGCGCACCGCCTTGAAATCCGCACCTGCGTCCCCAGGTGCCCGCGGTAGCGGTTTTTGTCCACGTCCCGAGTTTCATATTTATCACCTATGTCCGACTCCCAAGCCCCAGCTGCCGCCCCATCGCCCGAAGAACTGGAAGCCGCCATGGCGGCCCATGCCAACGACGAGCTGACACGCCTGCAAAGCGAGCTGGCCGAGCTCAAGGCCAAGAGCGCCGATCTGGCCGACCAGTACCTGCGCGCCAAGGCCGAGGCCGAGAACGCCCGCCGCCGCGCGGAGGACGAAATCTCCAAGGCACGCAAGTTCGGCATCGAGAGCTTTGCCGAGAGCCTGCTGCCCGTGTGCGACAGCCTGGATGCGGCGCTGGCCATCGACAACGCCACGGCCGAGCAACTGCGCGAGGGCTCGGACGCCACGCGGCGCCAGCTCGTCTCGGCCCTGGAGCGCAACAAGGTGCTCGTGATCGCCCCGGCGCCGGGCGAGAAGTTCAACCCGCACCAGCACCAGGCCATCAGCGTGGTGCCGGCCGAGCAGGAAGCCAATACCGTCGTGTCCACGCTGCAAAAGGGCTACCTCATCGCCGAGCGCGTGCTGCGCCCGGCACTGGTCACGGTAGCGGCGCCCAAGTAGAAATTTCCGGCGACCCGGCTTGAAGCCCGGCGAGTTATCCACACGTAACAAACATCCCTCTTTTTTCAGATACCACGGAGAACAACATGGGAAAGATCATCGGCATCGACCTGGGCACCACCAATAGCTGCGTGTCCATCATGGAAGGCAACACCACGCGCGTGATCGAAAACAGCGAAGGCGCGCGCACCACGCCTTCCATCATCGCGTACCAGGAAGACGGCGAGATTCTGGTCGGCGCCTCGGCCAAGCGCCAGGCCGTGACCAACCCCAAGAACACGATCTACGCCGCCAAGCGCCTGATCGGCCGCAAGTTCGAGGAAAAGGAAGTGCAGAAGGACATCGACCTGATGCCCTTCACCATCACCCGCGCCGACAACGGCGATGCCTGGGTGGAAGTGCGCGGCCAGAAGCTGGCCCCGCCGCAGATCAGTGCCGAAGTGCTGCGCAAGATGAAGAAGACCGCCGAGGACTACCTGGGCGAGCCCGTGACCGAGGCCGTGATCACGGTGCCGGCCTACTTCAACGACAGCCAGCGCCAGGCCACCAAGGACGCGGGCCGCATCGCCGGCCTGGACGTCAAGCGCATCATCAACGAACCCACGGCCGCGGCCCTGGCCTTCGGCCTGGACAAGCAGGACAAGGCCGACCGCAAGATCGCCGTGTATGACCTGGGCGGCGGCACCTTCGACGTGTCCATCATCGAGATCGCCGACGTGGACGGCGAAAAGCAGTTCGAGGTGCTGGCCACCAACGGCGACACCTTCCTGGGCGGCGAGGACTTCGACCAGCGCATCATCGACTACATCATCGGCGAGTTCAAGAAGGACCAGGGCGTGGACCTGTCCAAGGACGTGCTCGCGCTGCAGCGCCTGAAGGAAGCCGCCGAGAAGGCCAAGATCGAGCTCTCCAGCTCGGCGGCGACCGACATCAACCTGCCCTACATCACGGCCGACGCCTCGGGCCCCAAGCACCTGAACATCAAGCTCACGCGCGCCAAGCTCGAAAGCCTGGTGGAAGACCTGATCGAGCGCACCATCGCGCCCTGCCGCACGGCCATCAAGGACGCGGGCGTGTCGGTCTCCGACATCAACGACGTGATCCTGGTCGGCGGCATGACGCGCATGCCCAAGGTGCAGGACAAGGTCAAGGAGTTCTTCGGCAAGGAGCCGCGCAAGGACGTGAACCCCGATGAAGCCGTGGCCGTGGGCGCCGCCATCCAGGGCCAGGTGCTCTCGGGCGACCGCAAGGACGTGCTGCTGCTGGACGTCACCCCCCTGTCCCTGGGCATCGAGACCCTGGGCGGCGTGATGACCAAGATGATCACCAAGAACACGACCATCCCGACCAAGTTCGCGCAGACCTTCTCCACCGCCGACGACAACCAGCCGGCCGTGACCATCAAGGTCTTCCAGGGCGAACGCGAGATGGCCAGCGGCAACAAGCTGCTGGGCGAGTTCAACCTCGAGGGCATCCCGCCGGCACCGCGCGGCCTGCCCCAGATCGAGGTGGCCTTCGACATCGACGCCAACGGCATCCTGCACGTCTCGGCCAAGGACAAGGGCACGGGCAAGGAGAACAAGATCACCATCAAGGCCAATTCGGGCCTGTCCGAGGACGAGATCCAGCGCATGGTCAAGGACGCCGAACTCAACGCGGCCGAAGACAAGAAGAAGCTCGAACTCGTGCAGGCGCGCAACCAGGGCGAGGCCGCGGTGCACAGCGTGAACAAGAGCCTGTCCGAGCATGGCGACAAGCTCGACGCAGGGGAGAAGTCCGCCATCGAGGCCGCCGTCAAGGCCCTGGAGGAAGTCCTCAAGGGCGAGGACAAGGCCGCCATCGAGGACAAGACCAACGCCCTCATGGCCGCCAGCCAGAAGCTGGGCGAGAAGATGTACGCCGAAGCCCAGGCCGCCCAGGCGGCGGCGGGCGCCGGCGCCTCCGATGCGGGCGGCAGCGCGTCGGCCGGCAAGCCGGCCGATGACGACAACGTGGTCGACGCCGAGGTGAAGGAAGTCAAGAAAGGCTGACGCGGCGCCTGCGCTGACTCCCCGCCGCGCTGGTACCCTGCCCTGATGCAGGCGGCCCGCGCGGCGTTGCCTCTTCCAAGCCATCGGATTTGCAAGCATGTCCAAGCGAGACTATTACGAAGTCCTCGGCGTTGCCAAGAACGCCTCCGAGGACGACATCAAGAAGGCCTATCGCAAGCTGGCGATGAAGCACCACCCTGACCGCAACCAGGGTGACGCGGCCAAGGGCGCCGAGGAGAAATTCAAGGAGGCCAAGGAGGCCTACGAGATGCTCTCGGACGCGCAAAAGCGCGCCGCCTATGACCAGTACGGCCACGCTGGCGTGGACCCGAACATGCGCGGCCCGGGAGGCCCGGGCGCCGAGGGCTTCGGCGGCTTTGCCGAAGCCTTTGGCGACATCTTCGGCGACATGTTCGGCCAGGGCCGGGGCGGGCGCGGCGGCAACCGCGTGTACCGCGGCAGCGACCTGTCCTACGCCATGGAGATCACGCTCGAAGAAGCCGCCAAGGGCAAGGACGCGCAAATCCGCATCCCGAGCTGGGAGGCCTGCGACACCTGCCACGGCAGCGGCGCCAAGCCCGGCACCAGCGCCAAGACCTGCGGCACCTGCCAGGGCAGCGGCACGGTGCAGATGCGCCAGGGTTTCTTCAGCGTGCAGCAGACCTGCCCGCACTGCCGTGGCACGGGCAAGATCATCCCCGAGCCCTGCACGGCCTGCCATGGCCAGGGCAAGGTCAAGCGCCAGAAGACGCTGGAGGTGAAGATCCCCGCCGGCATCGACGACGGCATGCGCATCCGCAGCACCGGCAACGGCGAGCCCGGCACCAACGGCGGACCGCCCGGCGACCTGTACATCGAGATCCGCATCAGGAAGCACGACATCTTCGAGCGCGACGGCGACGACCTGCACTGCCAGGTGCCCGTGAGCTTCATCACGGCGGCGCTGGGCGGCGAGATCGAGGTGCCCACGCTGGCGGGCAAGGCCGCCATCGACATTCCCGAAGGCACGCAGGCGGGCAAGCAGTTCCGCCTGCGCGGCAAGGGCATCAAGGGCGTGCGCGCGAGCTACCCCGGCGACCTGTACTGCCACATCGTGGTCGAGACGCCGGTCAAGCTCACCGAGTACCAGAGAAAGCTGCTGCGCGAGCTCGAGGAATCGCTGAAGAAGGGCGGCGCCAAGCACTCGCCGTCGGCCGAGAGCTGGACGGACCGGCTCAAGAGCTTCTTCAGCTGACTGCCTGCCGTTACCATGGAGGCCATCCCCCCGTCAGGATGGCCCCCATGTCCGTCAGCATCACCTTTCTGGGCGGAGCCGGCACCGTCACCGGCTCCAAATACCTCGTCCGGCACAACAGCCACAGCCTGCTCGTCGATTGCGGGCTGTTCCAGGGCTACAAGCTGCTGCGCGAGCGCAACTGGCAGCGCCTGCCCCTCACGCCGCGCCAGATCGACGCCGTGGTCCTCACGCACGCGCACCTGGACCACAGCGGCTACCTGCCGCTGCTCGCGCGCGACGGCTACACCAAGCCCATCCATTGCACGCCGGGCACGCGCGATCTCTGCGCCATCCTGCTGCCCGACAGCGGGCACCTGCAGGAGGAGGACGCCGCCTTCCTCAACCGCCACGCCCTCACCCGGCACCAGCCGGCGCTGCCGCTGTACACGCGGCTCGACGCCCTGCACTGCCTCAAGCAGTTCCGCACGCACGCCTTCCACAAGCCCTTCGAGCCCATTCCCGGCTGGCACGTGCAATTCATGCATGCCGGGCACATCCTGGGCGCAGCCAGCGTGCTGCTGGAAGTGGGCGGGCGGCGCATCCTGTTCTCGGGTGACCTGGGACGCACCGACGACCTGCTCATGACCCCGCCCGAGGCACCGCCCGTGGCCGACACCGTGCTCGTCGAATCCACCTACGGCGACCGCGAACACCCGTCGCAGGACATGCTGCAGGAACTGGGCCCGGCCCTGCAGCGCCTGGCGCAGCGCGGCGGCGTGGCCGTGGTGCCGGTCTTCGCCGTGGGCCGGGCGCAGTCGGTGCTGCATGCCATCCAGCAGCTCAAGGGCCAGGGCGTGCTGCCCGCCTCGCTGCCGGTGTTCCTCGACAGCCCCATGGCCGTGAGCACCACCGGCCTGTTCGAGCGCTACCCCGGCGAGCACCGCCTCAACGCGCAGCAGGTGCACGCCCTCTCGCACTGCGCCACCATGGTGGAAACCACCGACCAGTCCAAGGCCCTGGCGCGGCGCCATGGCCCCATGGTCATCCTCTCGGCCAGCGGCATGGCCACCGGCGGGCGCGTGCTGCACCACCTGGCCCTGTACGCAGGCGACCACCGCAACATGATCGTCATCACCGGCCACCAGGCGCCGGGCACGCGCGGCGCGCGCATCGCGGCCGGCGAGAAAAGCATACGCATCCATGGCCAGGACGTGGCCATCCGCGCCGAGGTGGCGCAACTGACCTCGGCCTCGGCCCATGCCGACGCCACCCAGACCCTGGCCTGGCTGCGCCGCATGGAGCATGCGCCGCAGCAGGTCTACGTGGTGCACGGCGAGATGCAGGCGGCCGACATGCTGCGCGAGCGCATCGCGCACGAGCTGCGCTGGAGCGCCAGCGTGCCCGAGCATGGCAGCACGGTCACTGTCTAGGAAGCCTGACAGGCAGCCGCGCGCTCGCAGACACCAAAAAGCATGTAAGGCATCGTATCTTGCGATGACAGATTGGTTTTGTTTAGTGGAAAATCAGCAGACTTCGCCAATCGAGACGCCTGATATTCCCTCATGGTACGCACCGAGCGCAGTTTTGCGCGCCGCATCGACCTCACTTCGCTGCAGCTATTCGTTGCCGTGTGCGAGCACGGCAGCATTGCGCGTGCGGCGCAGCAGGAGTTCATTGCCGCCTCGGCCGTGAGCAAGCGCCTGGCGGAGCTGGAAGCCGCTGCCGAGACCCCGCTGCTGCAGCGCCACAGCCGCGGCGTGCTGCTCACCCCCGCGGGGGAGAGCCTGCTGCACCATGCACGCACCGTGCTGTTCGGCCTGGAGCGCATGCAGGGCGAGCTGGCGGAGTACGCGGGCGGCGTGCGCGGCCATGTGCGCGTGCATGCCAACATCTCGGCCATCGTGCAGTTCCTGCCCGAGGACCTGGGCGCCTTTGCACGCACGCACAGCCAGATCAAGATCGACCTGCAGGAGCATCTCTCGCCCGCCGTGCTGCACGCCGTGCAGGAGGGCGCGGCCGACCTGGGGCTGTGCAAGCTGCCCGCCACGGCCATGGACAAGGGCCTGCAAAGCCGCCCCTACCGCAGCGACCGTCTGGTGCTGGTCGTGCCGCAGGGGCACGCCCTGGCTGCGCGCGAAGCGATCCCATTTGACGAGGTGCTGGCCTGCGACATCGTCGGCCTGCACGCCGGCAGCAGCATCAGCCTGGCCATGCGCCAGGCGGCAGCACAGGCCGGGCGGCCGCTGCGCCAGCGCATCCAGGTCACCAGCCTGGACGCCATGTGCCGCATGATCGACAACGGCCTGGGCGTGGGCCTGCTGCCCGACCGCGCGTTCGCGCTCATGCAGGGCGTGGGGCGCCTGGCCGCCGTGCCGCTGGCCGAACCCTGGGCCGAGCGCGAGCTGAGCCTGGTGGCGCGCGACTTCGCCGCCCTGCCCGCCAGCGCACGCCTGCTGGCCGACCACCTCACGCCCGCGGCGCACGCGGCCTAGAATTTCCAACCCCACCTGTCCAACGAAACGAGAACGCCATGGGACGCACCCTGTACGACAAGATCTTCGACGAGCACGTCGTCCACACCGAGGAGGACGGCACGGCCGTGCTCTACATCGACCGCCACCTGGTGCACGAGGTCACCAGCCCGCAGGCCTTCGAGGGCCTGCGCGAGGCCGGGCGCAAGGTCTGGCGCGTGAGTTCCATCGTCGCCACGGCCGACCACAACACGCCCACCACGGGCTGGGAGCTGGGTTACGACGGCATTGCCGACCCCATCAGCAAGGAGCAGATCGTCACCCTGGACAAGAACATCGCCGAGAGCGGGGCGGCAGCGTTCTTCCCCTTCATGAGCCGGCGCCAGGGCATCGTGCACGTGATCGGCCCCGAGAACGGCGCCACCCTGCCCGGCATGACGGTGGTCTGCGGCGACAGCCACACCAGCACGCACGGCGCCTTCGGCGCGCTGGCGCACGGCATAGGCACCAGCGAGGTCGAACATGTCATGGCCACGCAGACCCTGCTGGCCAAGAAGGCCAAGAACATGCTGATCCGCGTGGACGGCAAGGTGGCGCCGGGCATCACAGCCAAGGACATCGTGCTGGCCATCATCGGCAAGATCGGTACCGCGGGCGGCACGGGCTACACCATCGAATTCGCGGGCGAGGCCATCCGCCAGCTTTCCATGGAAGGCCGCATGACGGTGTGCAACATGGCCATCGAGGCCGGGGCGCGCGCCGGCCTAGTGGCCGTGGACGACAAGACCATCGACTACGTCAAGGGCCGCCCCCTGGCGCCCACGGGCGTGGAATGGGAGCAGGCCGTGGCCTACTGGAAGACGCTGCACTCCGACGCCGACGCGCAGTTCGACGCCGTGGTCACGCTGCGCGGCGAGGACATTGCCCCGCAGGTCACCTGGGGCACCAGCCCCGAGATGGTGCTGGACGTGAACGCCAGCGTGCCCGACCCCGACAAGGAAAAGGACGCCAACAAGCGCCAGGCCATGGAGCGCGCCCTCACCTACATGGGCCTGACCCCCGGCAAGCCGCTGCAGGACATCTTCGTGGACAAGGTGTTCATCGGCTCGTGCACCAACAGCCGCATCGAGGACCTGCGCTCCGCCGCCGCCGTGGTCAAGAAGCTGGGCCAGAAGGTGGCCCGCAACATCAAGCTGGCCATGGTCGTGCCGGGCTCGGGCCTGGTGAAGGAACAGGCCGAGGCGGAGGGGCTGCACGAGATCTTCCGCGCCGCAGGCTTCGAGTGGCGCGAGCCCGGCTGCTCCATGTGCCTGGCCATGAACGCCGACCGCCTGGAGAGCGGCGAGCGCTGCGCCTCGACCAGCAACCGCAACTTCGAGGGCCGCCAGGGTGCGGGCGGACGCACCCACCTGGTCAGCCCGGCCATGGCGGCCGCGGCCGCCATCCACGGCCATTTCGTCGACATCCGCCAATTCGCCTGAAGGAGCCTCCCCATGAAAAAGACCGCTGCTTTCATCACCGTCGCGCTGGCCTTGGTGCTCGCAGGATGCAACACCGTCCGCGGCGTGGGCCAGGACATCGAACGCGCCGGCAGCGCCATCGAGCGCGCCGCCAACAAATAAGGCTCCCCATGCAAAAATTCACCGTGCACCAGGGCCTTGTCGCCCCCATGGACCGCGAAAACGTCGATACCGACGCCATCATCCCCAAGCAGTTCCTCAAGTCGATCAAGAAGACGGGCTTCGGCCCCAACCTGTTCGACGAATGGCGCTACCTGGACCAGCCCGGCGAGCCCGGCGTGCCCGAGAGCGCGCGCCAGCCCAACCCGGACTTCGTGCTCAACCAGAGCCGCTACCAGGGGGCCAGCATCCTGCTGGCGCGCAGGAACTTCGGCTGCGGCTCCAGCCGCGAGCACGCGCCCTGGGCACTGCAGCAGTACGGCTTCCGCGCCATCATCGCGCCCAGCTTTGCCGACATCTTCTTCAACAACTGCTTCAAGAACGGCCTGCTGCCCATCGTGCTGCCCGAGGCCACGGTGGCCCAGCTCTTTGACGAGGTGCACGCCTTCCCCGGCTACCAGCTCACCATCGACCTGGAGCGCCAGGTGGTCGTGCGCCCGCAGGGCGAGGAAATCCCGTTCGACGTGCTGCCGTTCCGCAAGTACTGCCTGCTGGGCGGCTTCGACGACATCGGCCTGACGCTGCGCCACAAGGAAAAGATCCAGGCCTTTGAAGCCCACCGCCTGGCCACCAAGCCCTGGCTGGCGCATACCATGGCGTCCTGAAGACGCGGAATATTTGGTATCAAATAGACCTCCAGCGCTTGCCAGTCAAGCGCTACCAGCTATCAAAAGAGAAGTGAATCGACCATGAAAATCGCAGTGCTGCCGGGTGACGGCATCGGTACCGAAATCGTCGCCGAGGCCGTCAAGGTGCTCCAGGCCCTGGACTTGAAGTTCGCAATGGAAACCGCCCCCGTGGGCGGCGCCGCCTACGAGGCCGCGGGCCACCCGCTGCCCGAGGCCACCCTCCGGCTCGCGAAGGACGCCGACGCCATCCTGTTCGGCGCCGTGGGCGACTGGAAGTACGACACCCTGGACCGCCCGCTGCGCCCCGAGCAGGCCATCCTGGGCCTGCGCAAGGCGCTGGGCCTGTTCGCCAACTTCCGCCCGGCCATCTGCTACGAGCAGCTCACGCACGCCTCCAGCCTCAAGCCCGAGCTGGTCGCGGGCCTGGACATCCTCATCATCCGCGAGCTCACGGGTGACATCTACTTCGGCCAGCCGCGCGGCCGCCGCACGGCCGCCGATGGCCATTTCCCCGGCGCCGAAGAAGCCTTCGACACCATGCGCTACTCGCGCCCCGAGATCGAGCGCATCGCCCGCGTGGCCTTCGAGGCGGCACGCAAGCGCGGCAAGAAGGTCACCAGCGTGGACAAGGCCAACGTGCTGGAGACCTTCCAGTTCTGGAAGGACGTGGTCACCGAGGTGCACCAGGACTACCCCGACGTGGAGCTGGAGCACATGTACGTGGACAACGCCGCCATGCAGCTCGTGAAGAAGCCCAAGGCCTTCGACGTGATCGTCACCGGCAATATGTTCGGCGACATCCTCTCGGACGAGGCCTCCATGCTCACCGGCTCCATCGGCATGCTGCCCTCCGCGTCGCTGAACGACCGGAAGCAGGGCCTGTACGAGCCCAGCCACGGCAGCGCGCCCGACATCGCCGGCAAGGGCGTGGCCAACCCGCTGGCCACCATCCTCTCGGCGGCCATGATGCTGCGCTTCAGCCTCAACCAGGCCGAGGCCGCCGACCGCATCGAGAAGGCCGTGCAAACCGTGCTGGCCCAGGGCCTGCGCACGCCCGACATCTACAGCGAGGGCACCACCAAGGTGGGCACGGTGCAGATGGGCGACGCGGTGGTCAAGGCGCTGGGCTGAGTCCCGCCAGAGCGGGGCGGCGGCAGGCCGCCCTGCGCGTCAGGGCGCGGGCGGCGGCGGATCGGGCAGCAGGCAGGCCTCGATCATCTGCAGGTCGTTGTCGCGCGCGAAGTTCATGACGAAGTCCCAGGCCATGGGCTCGTGGTCGCGCAGCGCACGGTGGACCACCACGCACTTCACGCCATTGATGGCCGTGGGAATACACCAGGGGGAATAGCTCAGGTGGCTGCCGGGCCGCGCGCCCCCGGGACGGAAGCTGCTCATCACGCCCGCCAGGCGCTCGGCCCAGTCGCTGGGGCGGAAGGTCTTGCCGCTGCTCGTGATGCCTTGGATGAAGACTTCTTTGCTGGAAGGGGTGACCATCGGGTGGGTGGTGGGTGAAGGGACGAACAGGGCAGGATCGCTGCCGGCGGCGCCGCAACCGGGCATTCTAACTCTTATATAAGACCAGGCCGACACCGGGCTTACAAGCCCCCGCGCATGCGCATGGGCATGCATCGCTGTGATGCGCCATCCTCATGCATCGCCGGCGGCCACACGCCCTAGAATCGACCTCTCTTTTCCCCGGAGCGCGCACCGCAGGCCGCCCGGGTTTTCGTTCCCCGTCTGGAGATAGTTGCATGACCGCTTTGATCGAGGCTGCCTCGCCCCACGTGATGAACACCTATGGCCGCGTGCCCATCGCACTGCAGCGCGGCCAGGGCTGCCGCGTGTGGGACGTGAACGGCAAGGAGTACCTCGACGCGCTGGGCGGCATCGCCGTCAACACCCTGGGCCACAACCACGCCAGGCTGGTGCCGGCGCTGCAGCACCAGCTCACGCAGCTCATCCACACCTCCAACTACTACCACGTGCCGCTGCAGGAGCAACTGGCCGCCAAGCTCGTGGCGCTGTCGGGCATGCAGAACGTGTTCTTCTGCAACTCGGGCCTGGAGGCCAACGAGGCGGCGCTCAAGATCGCGCGCAAGTTCGGCCACGACCAGGGCATAGAAAACCCCGAGGTGGTGGTATACGAGAAGGCCTTCCACGGCCGCTCCATCGCCACGCTGTCGGCCACGGGCAACCCCAAGGTGCAGGCCGGCTTCGGCCCGCTGGTGGAGGGCTTCATCCGCGTGCCGCAGAACGACATCGAGGCCCTGCGCCGCGCCACCGAGGGCAACCCCAACGTGGTGGCCGTGTTCTTCGAGACCATCCAGGGCGAAGGCGGCGTCAACCCCATGCGCATCGAATACCTGCAGCAACTGCGCCAGCTCTGCGACGCGCGCGGCTGGCTCATGATGATCGACGAAGTGCAGTGCGGCATGGGCCGCACGGGCAAGTGGTTTGCGCACCAGTGGGCCGGCATCGTGCCCGACGTGATGCCCCTGGCCAAGGGCCTGGGCTCGGGCGTGCCCGTGGGCGCCGTGGTGGCCGGCCCCAAGGCCGCCAGCGTGCTGCAGCCGGGCAACCACGGCACCACTTTCGGCGGCAACCCGCTGGCCATGCGCGCGGGGGTGGAGACCATCCGCATCATGGAAGAAGATGGCCTGCTTGCCAACGCCGCCAGCGTGGGCGCGCACCTGCAGTCCGCGCTGCGCGCCGCACTGGGCGGTTTGAGCGGCGTGAAGGAAGTGCGCGGCCAGGGCCTGATGATCGGCGTGGAGCTGGACAAGCCCTGCGGCGCCCTGGTGGGCCGCGCGGCCGATGCCGGCCTGCTCATCAGCGTGACAGCCGAGAACGTGATCCGCATCGTGCCGCCGCTGATCCTCACCACCGCCGAGGCCGACGAGATCGTCGCCCGGCTCACCCCCCTGGTCCAGGCCTTGCTGGCCGAATGAGCCCCTGCGAGACAGCCATGAAACACTACCTGCAGTTCAACGACTTCGGCGCCGACGAATACGCCTACCTGCTCGAACGCGCCGCCTTCATCAAGAAGAAGTTCAAGGCCTACGAAAAGTACCAGCCCCTGACGGACCGCACGCTGGCCATGATCTTCGAGAAGGCGAGCACGCGCACGCGCGTGAGCTTCGAGGCCGGCATGTACCAGATGGGCGGCAGCGTGGTGCACCTGACCACGGGCGACAGCCAGCTCGGCCGCGCCGAGCCCATCGAGGACAGCGCGCGCGTCATCAGCCGCATGACCGACCTGGTGATGATCCGCACCTTCGAGCAGACGAAGATCGAGCGCTTTGCGCAGTATTCGCGCGTGCCCGTCATCAACGGCCTGACCAACGAATTCCACCCCTGCCAGATCCTGGCCGACATCTTCACCTTCATCGAGCACCGCGGCAGCATCGCGGGCAAGGTCGTGGCCTGGGTGGGCGACGGCAACAACATGGCCAACACCTGGCTGCAGGCGGCCGACCTGCTGGGCTTTACCGTGCACGTGAGCACGCCCGGCGGCTACGAGGTGGACGAAAAACTCGCCTTCGGTGCACGCACGCCGCGCGCGGGCTGCTACCAGGTGTTTGCCAACCCGCTGGACGCCTGCCGCGGCGCCGACCTGGTGACCACCGACGTGTGGACCAGCATGGGCTACGAGGCCGAGAACGAGAAGCGCAAGAAGGCCTTTGCCGACTGGTGCGTGGACGAGGCCATGATGGCCGTGGCCAAGCCCGAGGCCCTGTTCATGCACTGCCTGCCCGCGCACCGCGGCGAAGAGGTACAGGCCGAGGTCATCGACGGCCCGCAATCCGTGGTCTGGGACGAGGCGGAAAACAGGATGCACGTGCAGAAGGCGCTCATGGAGTACCTTTTGCTCGGCCGCATTGCCTGACACCCCCGCCGGCAGCGTGCGCGCCATGCCCCACCCCTGCCTGAGCTGCGGCGCCTGCTGCGCCAGCTTCCGCGTGGACTTCTCCGCCTGCGAAACCCAGGAGCTGGGCGGCGCCGTGCCCGACGGCCTGGCCGTGGAGCTGACCGACACCCTGCGCCGCATGCGCGGCACCGACCACAGCCCGCCGCGCTGCGCGGCGCTCACGGGCCGCGTGGGCCTGCAGGCGGCCTGCGGCATCTACGAATGGCGCCCCTCGCCCTGCCGCGAATTCGCCGCGGGCAGTGAGGCCTGTGAGCGGGCCCGGTTGCGGCATGGCCTGCCGCCCTACCCTGCGGGTGTTTTATTGGGCCTATAGCGCTTCACCATCAGCTTTCAAAACCATCAAAACAAACGTTTTAAGCAAGGCTACCTTGCAAGACTGCCATGTGTTGGATGCGAAAGACCCGGTGCATGCCCTGCGCGCGCATTTCACGCAGCGAGGCGGCGTCCTACCTGAACTGCAGTTCGCTGAGCGAAACGCCCACAGCCGCGACAGGATGACGTGGCCATCCGGATGCGCACGCATGTGAGCTACCGCAGTCGCCGCAGCTTCGTCCGCGCCTTGCGCCCATCCCCACTGGCTGCGGTTCACGACCCGGCGCGCCAAGCGTCCAAGGCACCTTCCATAAAGTGCAGGAACCGTGCGTCGTTGACATAGCCAACGTTCAGCCGCAACGCCTGCTGCGCCCCATGGCGATCTGGATAAAACACGGAACCTGGTGCCAAGAAAATGCTTCGCTCCGCAGCGCTGCGCACCAAAGCCGACTCTGTCATCCCCTGCGGCAGCTCCACCCACAGGTAGTAGCCGCCCGACTGGCTGTGATGCACGGCAAGGCCTAGGCGCTCCAGCGCCTTCTGCCCGGGCCCGAGAGCCGCGCTGATTCGCTCTCTCAGGCGGCTCAGATGGCGCCAGTACTGTCCGCTCGAGAGAAGCTGGTGCACGATCCGTTCGACAAATTCGGATGTGGACACCAATGTCAACATCTTGAGGTCGCACAGAGCATGGATGCGGTCCGCCGCACCAGCGATGTAGCCCACGCGCAGGTCGGCAGACAAGGTCTTGGAAAAGCTGGACACGTAGATTACCCGTTCTAACTGGTCCAACGCCGCCAGGCGCGGCACTGTGGCAGGCAGCAGATCGGCAAACGGATCGTTTTCCACGACCAGAAACCCATGGGTCGCAGCCATCTGCATCAGCCGGTGCGCCTTGGGCAGGCTGATCGAGCCGCCCGTGGGGTTGTGCGCCAGCGACTGCGTGAAAAACACCTTGGGGCGGCGCGTCTGCAGGATCGCTTCCAGCGCATCAAGGTCCGGCCCATCAGCCTGACGCGGGACCCCCAACATCTGGACCTTGGCCAGCCGGAGCTTGCCAAACAAGGGGTAGTAGCCCGGCGCGTCCACCAGGACCTCGTCCCCCGCCTCCAGCAGTTGACGCACGATCAGGTCGAGCGCATGGTTGGCGCCTTGGGTGAGCAGCACCTGCCGCTCATTCACATGAATGCTGCGCTCACACAACATGTGGGCGATGGTCTCGCGCAGTGGCAAATAACCCCAGGACGTCCTGTAGCCATGCTCAATTTCGGCCATTCCATGGGATCGCGCGCGACGCAGGTACTGGCGCAGTTCTGAGCCTTCTATCCATGAGGCGGGTGGCCGCCCCTCCCCCACGCGCACCTCGTAGTGCCGCTCGAGCTGCTCGCGCAGCAGCGACACCACGTCTACCGCCTCGGTCACGTGCAGCGGTGGCAACTGGGCCCGCAGGCCAGGGGGCTGCTTGCGCACGTAGTAGCCCGAACCGGCACGCGCCTCCACATAGCCACGTGCGGCCAAGCGCGCATAGGCCTCCACCACCGTGTTACGGCCGACCCCCTCCTTCGCAGCGGCATCACGGATCGAGCGCAGGCGAGAGCCCACCGCGATTCCGCCCTGCTCAATCGACTGCGCAATGCGCTGTGCCAAGGCCATTACCTTGCTGTGGGAAACCGCCACATCCTTTTCCCGCGTCATGTACTTCCTTTGGTGTATCTGTTTTTGATGGATACAGTTTCTATTCCTGCACCCAAACTGTACCCATCAATGCACCGGCAGGCATCCTATACTTTTTTGCGCCCTTTCCACAGGGGCCAACGAAGGGCGGTGCGACACAAGAACAGCACGCCAATACACGGCGGACATATCAACCGACAGGAGACACACATGGCAGATCAATCCATCAATCGACGCAACATCCTCAAATCCTCCCTGGCCGCAGCCACTGCCGTGGGCGCTGCAGTACCGCTGGTCAGCCACGCCCAAGCGACCGTAACGTGGCGCATGCAAGCCCTGTGGGACGGCGGCACGACACCGCAAAAGTTTGAAGAACGCTTTGTGGCCCGCGTCGCCGAGCTTACCGGTGGCCGGTTCAAGATCAACCTGTTCGCTGCCGGGCAGATCGTGCCCGCTGCACAGGCCTTTGACGCCGTGCGGGGTGGCGCGTTCGAGCTGATGAAAACTTTCGACGGCTACGAGGCCGGCAAGATTCCGTCGTTTGCTTTCACCAGTACCATTCCGTTCGGTTTCCCAGAGAGCGATCAGTACGAGGCTTGGTTCTACGAGCGCGGCGGGCTGGATATGGCACGTCAGGCCTATGCACCGGCCGGCCTTCACTACATTGCACCCACGGTGTATGGTCAAGAGCCACTGCACTCGAAAGTGCCAATTCGCAAAATGGCCGACCTGGCTGGCAAGAAGGGCCGCTTCGTGGGCCTGGCCTCGGCGGTGATGGGCGCCATGGGCGTTGCGGTCACGCCGCTGCCCACGGGCGAGGTGTACACGGCACTCGACAAGGGCGTGATCGACATGGCCGACCGCGGCGATCTGACGGCCAACTTCGAAGCGGGTCTGGCCGAAGTGGCGAAATACGTCATCGTGCCAGGCTTTCACCAGCCCACCACCGCCGCCAGCTACGTTGCCAACCGGGGCGCATACGACAAACTGCCCGCTGAATTCAAGGCAGCCTTGGCGGTGTCTGCACGTGAAGTCTCGGCATCGCTGCGCCAACACATCCTGGTGAATGACGCCACGGTGCTGGCCAAGTACCAGGCCAAGGGTTGCGAGATCATCCATTTCAACGCGGCCGATATTGCCGCCGCCCGCCCCAAGGCGATGGCGTCCTGGCGCGCCGCCACCAAGGGCGACGCACTGGCCTCCAAGATTCTGGACAGCCAGGTGGCGTTCATGAAGGAACTGGGCTTGCTGGCCTGATCTTCAAGCGCGGGCCAGGCACCTGGCCCGCGCGCACCGCCCGGTCGGCGCGCCTTGTAATTGCGCGCGGTCCCTGTATCGGCGGCCCCCCTTGCTCACCAGGAGTCACGCATGCCTCAATGGCTTATCTTCTCCACATCTGCGATCACCACCCTCAACCGCTGGATCTTCCAGGCGACAGTGTGGTTGATGGCCATCGTGGTTCCGGTCATGCTCTACGAGGTCGTGGCGCGCTACCTGTTCAATGCTCCCACAATATGGGGCATGGAGCTGGCCGTACTGTTGTTCGGCCCCTACTTTCTACTTGGCGGCCCTTACCTTCTTCACCTCAAGGGCCACGTGGCATTGGACGTCGCGCGCGAACGCATGAGCCCCTCGTGGCAGCGCCGGTTTGACTTGCTGAACTATCCCGTCATCGTGGTGTTCTGCATCATCCTGCTGTACTACAGCCTGCCCTCAGCGCTCAGTGCGTTCAGCTACCGCGAGACGAGTTTCTCGGCCTGGAATCCGCCCATCTGGCCCTTCAAGGCCACCGTGCCACTGGCCTTGGTGCTCATGCTGCTGCAGGCGGTGGTCGAATTTCTCAATACGCTGTTCGCGCCTGCGGACGTTACCAACGGCAGCACTGGCAGTGTGCCGATGGAGGGCCACCCATGAGCCCCAACATGATCCTGCTGCTGATGTTCGGCGGCCTTACCGTGTTCATGCTCACCGGCCTGCCGATCGCCTTCGTACTCGGTGGCCTGTCGCTGCTTTTCACGGTCACGCTGTGGGAGCCCAACGCCGTCATTGTGATCGTGCTGCAGATCTACGACACCATGAAATCGGAGGCGTTGCTGGCCATCCCGCTGTTCATCCTGATGGCGTGCATCCTGCAGCGCTCGGGCGTGATCGAGGACCTCTACAAGGCCATGGAACTGTGGTTCGGGCGTCTGCGCGGCGGCCTGGCAATCGGCACCGTGATCATCTGCGTGATGATGGCGGCCATGACCGGCGTGGTGGGCGCTGCCGTCACCGCGATGGGCATTCTGGCGCTGCCCGAGATGCTGCGCCGCGGCTACAAGCCCGAGCTGGCACTGGGCACCATCTGCGCATCTGGTACGCTGGGCATCCTGATTCCTCCCTCGGTGCTGACCATCGTCTACGCGGTGACCGCGCAGATATCCATCGGCCAAATGCTGATCGCCGGCATCGTGCCAGGCATCCTGCTGGCGAGCCTGTACATCGGCTACATCGTCGTCATGGGATGGCTCAAGCCAGAGTGGGTGCCGATCGATCGCTCGATGCGCAGCGCCTCCTGGGGAGAAAAACTGCTCTCGCTGCGCACGCTGGTGTTCCCGATTTTGCTGATCGTGCTGATCCTTGGCTCGATCTTCTTCGGCATCGCCACACCGACCGAATCAGCCGCAGTGGGCGTGGGCGGCGCCTTGCTGCCTGCGCTTTTCAAGCGCAGCGTCAATCTAGGCATGCTGCGCGCGGTCGGCGCAGAGACACTCAAGGCAAGCGCCATGATTCTGTGGATCACCCTGGGCGCCAAAGCCTATGTAGCGATTTTCACCGGGCTGGGCGGCGCCGACACGCTGCTGCAGTTCATCCAGGGGCTGGAGGTGAACCGCTGGCTGATTTTGGGGGCCATGATGCTGCTGCTCATCTTCCTGGGCACAGTGCTCGACGAGTTGGGCATCATCCTGCTGACAGTACCGGTGTTCCTCCCCATTGTCCGTCTGCTGGGCTTTGACGAGCTGTGGTTCGGCGTGCTCTACGCCATCACCATCCAGATGGGCTACATCAGCCCACCGTTCGGCTACACGCTGTTCTACATCAAAGGCACGCTGCCCAAAAACATCGGCATGAGTGCGGTCTACCGCGGCATCCTGCCCTTTTTCGGACTGCAGGTCGTCGGCCTGCTGATTTGCGCCGCCTTCCCAGACCTCGTGACCTATCTGCCCAGGCTAATGGCTGCGCGCTGAGCGCACCCAAGCGGCCTGCCCGGCAGCATTTTTTTCTTATTGAACCTCCGTCAGAAATCACCATGACCACCCATACGACTCCTCCCAGCAGCCGCATCAGCGGATTTCACAAGCTCGATGTACCCGCCCGCATCGACGCTGTCGCCCATTTCGCCGGCCTCGACGAGGCCGACAAGGCGCACCTACTCAACACCGGCAACCTCCCGCTCGAACTGGCAAGCCACCTGATCGAAAACGTCATCGGCACGATGAACATCCCGATCGGCATCGCCACCAACATGAAGATCAACGGCCGCGACCGGCTGATCCCCATGGCCACGGAAGAGTCTTCTGTGGTGGCCGCTGTGTGCAACGCCGCACGCCAGTGCTATGACCAAGGTGGTTTCATCACCTCGATGTCGGGCACTGAGATGATCGCCCAGATCCAGCTGACCCACGTGCGCGACCCGCAGAACGCGCGCATCAGCATCCTGGAGCGCAAAGAAGCGATTCGCGCCCTGTGCGACGCCTGCGATCCGGTGCTGGTCAAATTCGGTGGCGGCTTCCGGGACCTGGAAGTGCGGGTGCTCGAAACGCGCGGCGGCCCCATGGTCATCATCCACCTGATCGTCGACACACGCGATGCCATGGGCGCCAACGCGGTGAACACAATGGCCGAGAAGATCGCCCCAGAAATCGCCGCCTGGACCGGCGGACGCACCAATCTGCGCATTCTCTCGAACCTGGCCGACCGGCGTTTGGCACGGGCGCGCTGCGTCTGGCGCACCGCCGACATCGGCGGCGGCGAGGTGCGCGACGCCATGCTCGCGGCCTACCAGTTCGCCGAGGCCGACCCGTACCGCGCCGCCACACACAACAAGGGCATCATGAACGGCATCAGTGCCGTGGTCCTGGTCACCGGTAACGATACCCGGGCGGTAGAAGCCGGCGCCCATGCCTATGCGTCACGCAACGGCCACTACAGAAGCCTCACCAACTGGGAAATCACCAACGATGGCGACCTGGCCGGCTCCATCGAAATTCCCATGGCAGTGGGCTTGATTGGCGGCGCGACCAAGTTGCACCCTACGGCCAAGGCCGCACTCAAAATTCTGGATGTGGGCTCGGCCAGCGAACTGGCGCAGATCGTTGCGGCAGTGGGCCTGGCACAGAACTTCTCAGCCCTGAAGGCGCTGGCGACTTTCGGTGTGCAAAAAGGACACATGGCTCTGCACGCACACAACATCGCGATGATGGCGGGCGCCACAGGCGACGAAATCGACCGCATCGCCAAGGTACTGGTGGCCGAAGGCGCCGTTCGCCTGGATCGCGCCGAAACCGAACTCAAGCTCTTGCGTAGCAAATGAATTTGCGCTGCTGCGCCTGGTCGGCGCCAGCGGCGTGAACGATTTGCACCACATGCTCGACATGGCGTTTTGACCGGCATCTGTGCGTTGCGCGCGGAGCGGTAGAACGCAAGCGTGCTTGGGCGACGGCACTGCGGCGAGGCTTACTTCCTATCCCCGTCCGCGCCGCGTCCTGGCACCGCCTGTGCCGCTGGTTGATGCTGTTGCGTCTACTCTCGACATTCGCTACTGAACCAGACCGACCGGACGATCACCGCTATCTTGGCCATCGGCCTGCAGCACCACTTTGGCCGGACGTTGGTCTCGCCCCTGCTACGCCAGCACGATCACAGGACGCTGGCCAGACAAAAATTTGGTGAAATTCGGCTCTAGCGCTTTACACCAAAGCGCGAGCAGCTATAAAACACATAGCTATTGCATACAACCTCAGAGGGCAAATCACGAGTCCTCAATGCCTGGACGCCATCCAGACCGTCTTGCCACCCTTGCCCGGTACGCCCTGCGACACGGGGGTGGCGCAACCTCGGCAGTCGCTGCACGCGCCGCACGAAGGCGCCTTACCCAGCGCAGGGCGCAGGGAACCCAGGCGCTTGCGCAGGGCTGAGGGCATCCAGTACCACAGCGCATATAGGCCCGCCAGGGCCACGATGGCACCCACCGCCAGGTTCTGCCACATGTTCAGCCTCCTCCCATGGCCAGCGCCACGCGGTACGTGATCCAGCTCGCGCTGTAGGCCAGCGCAAACATGTAGGTGGCCATGAGCAGCGCCAGGCGCCAGGAGTTGGTCTCGCGCCGCACCGTGGCCAGCGTGGAGATGCACTGCGGCGCGAACACGAACCACGCCAGCAGCGACAGCGCCGTGGCCAGTGACCACTGCTGCGCGATCAGGCCGCCGAGCTGCGCGGCCGCCTCGTCGCCCGTGGCCGAGAGCGCGTACACCGTGCCCAGGGCACTGACCACCACCTCGCGCGCCGCCATGCCGGGCACCAGGGCCACGGCGATCTGCCAGTTGAAACCCAGCGGCGCCAGCACCACCTCCAGGGCGCGGCCCCACTGGCCAGCCAGGCTGTACTGGATGGCCGCGCCCGCGGCCCCCTCGGGCGGCGCCGGGAAGGACGAGAGGAACCACAGCAGCACCGACAGCGCCAGGATGATGCCGCCCACGCGCTTGACGAAAATGGCGGCGCGCTCGTACAGGCCCTGCGCCAGGCTGCGCGCGCTGGGCAGGCGGTAGGACGGCAACTCCATGATGAGCGGCGTGGGCCGCAGCCTGCCGCGCCAGAGCTTGAGCACCGCGGCCACGGCCATCGCGCCCAGGATGCCGCCCAGGTAGAGCGTGAACATCACCAGCCCCTGCAGGTTGAACACGCCCGCCACCGTGCGCGCGGGGATGAAGGCGGCGATCAGCAGCGCATACACCGGCAGCCGCGCCGAGCAGGTCATGAGCGGCGCGATCATGATGGTGACCAGCCGCTCGCGCCAGTGCGTGATGGTGCGCGTGGCCATGATGCCGGGAATGGCGCAGGCAAAGCTCGACAGCAGCGGGATGAACGAGCGCCCCGACAGGCCCACGCTGCCCATGACGCGGTCGAGCAGAAAGGCCGCGCGCGGCAGGTAGCCCGAATCCTCCAGCGCGAGGATGAAGAAGAACAGGATCAGGATCTGCGGCAGGAAGACGAGCACGCCGCCGGCCCCGGCGACGATGCCGTCGACCAGCAGGCTGCGCAACACCCCCTCGGGCAGGTGGACGCGCAGCCATGCGCCCACGGCGCCCACCCCGGCATCGATGGCGTCCATGGGCACGGCGGCCCAACTGAACACGGCCTGGAACATCAGGAACATGGTGCCCGCCAGCAGCAGCATGCCCCACAGCGGGTGCAGCACGACGCGGTCGATGGCGTCGTCCCGGTGCGGCAGGTGCTCAGGCTCCTGCACGGCCAGACGCATGATGCGGCGCGCCTCCTGCTGCGTCTGCAGCACCTGCGCCGGCCCTTGCGCCTGCCAGGGGCGGGGCTGCACGGTGCCCGGGGGGCGCCAGCCATCGAGCCACTGCACCAGCTCGCGTGCGCCGCCCTTGCGGATGCCCACGGTCTCCACCACCGGCATGCCCAGCTCGCGCTCGAGCACGGCGCGGTCGATGGCGATGCCCGCGCGGCGCGCGGCGTCGCTCATGTTCAGCGCCAGCACCATGGGCAGGCCCATGGCCCGGGTTTCCAGCACCATGCGCAGGCCCAGTTGCAGGCGCGTGGCATCGACCACGCACACCAGCAGCCCGGGCGTGCCTTCGCCCGCGCGCTGGCCGGTGATCACATCGCGCGTGACAGCTTCGTCGGAACTGAGCGCATTGAGGCTGTAGGCGCCGGGCAGGTCGAGCACGCGCAGCACCTGGCCCGAGGGCATGGTGAGCTCGCCCTCCTTGCGCTCGACCGTCACACCGGCGTAGTTGGCCACCTTCTGGCGGCTGCCGGTCAGGAGATTGAACAGCGCCGTCTTGCCGCTGTTGGGGTGGCCCAGCAGCGCCAGGCGCCATGCCGCCGTGCTCATGCCGCACCCACCTGCGCGGGCGGTGTGGCGGCTATGCGCACCAGCGCCGCCTCGCGCCGGCGCAGGGCGAAGGTCGAGCGCCCCACGCGCACGGCGATCGGGTCGCCCGCGGGAAAGGCGCGCGCCAGCACCTGCACGCGCTCGCCCGGCAGAAAGCCGATTTCCAGCAGGCGCAGCAGCAGGTCGGCGTCTTCGGCCGCGGCCTCCATGTCCAGACCCTGCACCCAGGCATCGGTGCGCAAGGGCCAGTGCGCCAGGCCTTGCGCACCCGCGGCGGCGGGGGCGGGAGCGGTCAGGGGGAGGGCTGCGTCCATGATGATCTAAATACAAACCATTCTTATTGTCCATTGTAATTCTTCCGGTTGCCGCACTGCAAGCAGGGCGGCGCTGCAAGGCCCCGCGGTTTGTGCTGGATCAATCGGATAATGCGCCATGCCTCGCCTCTGGGACATTTCCCCCGCCCTGGATGCGGCCACGCCCGTATACCCCGGGGACAGCCCCCTGCACCTGGCGTGGAGCAGTACCCTGGGCCCGCACTGCGCGGTCCATGTGGGCACGCTCACCCTCACCACCCACCTGGGCGCGCACGCCGACGCCCCGCTGCACTACGACCCGCAGGGCGCCGCCGTGGGCAACCTGGCGCTGGAGCCCTTCCTGGGCCCGTGCCGCGTGGTGCATGCGCTGGCGGGCGGGCCGCTGCTGGGCTGGGATGACATCGCCCACGCCATGGACGCCAGCCTGCCGCCGCGCGTGCTGCTGCGCACGCGCCAGCACGCGGCGCCGCGGGCCTGGAGCGCGCAGTTCAGCGCCCTCGCCCCCGCGGCGCTCGAGCGCCTGGCCGACCGGGGCGTGCAGCTCGTGGGGGTGGACACTCCCAGCGTGGACCCGGCCGACAGCACCGACCTGCCCAGCCACCAGGTGCTGCGCCGGCGCGGCCTGCGGGTGCTGGAAAACCTGGAGCTCAGTGCCGTGCCGGCGGGCGACTACGAGCTCATTGCCCTGCCGCTCAAGCTGGTGACTGCGGACGCCTCGCCCGTGCGTGCGGTATTGCGCAGCCTGTGAACCGCGCACCGGCGCGATCGCTCACGCGCGGTAGAGCCAGGGCAGGTCCAGCAAGCGCGGGCCCAGCAGGCGCAGGGCGGCATCGCGCGCCCAGCGCAGCGGCCCCGTGGCGTGGAAGATGCGCCCATTGCGCTGCGAGCGCGCCTGCACGCGCGCAGCGCGCTGCCAGCGGTTGAGCGCGTAGCGGCGCAGGCGCAGGGGCACTTCCAGGTCGTGCATGGCCAGCGCGGTCTGCAGTTGCATGGCGTCCTCGATGGCCATGCCCGCACCCTGGGCCAGGTACGGCGGCATGGGGTGGGCGGCATCGCCCAGCAAGGCCACCAGGCCGCGCGCCATGTCGTCGGCACGGGCCAGGGGCGCGCGGTCGCACAGGGGCCACAGGCGCCACTGGCCGCCCGTGGCGGCCACGCTGCGCACCAGCTCCTGCAGGGCCGGGTGCGTGCCGCCGAGCGCCTGCTCCAGGCCGGCGGCGTTGGCGGCATGGTCCCAGTGCTCCAGGTCCTGCGGCGCGGGCCCATGGACGATGACCACGAGGTTGACCCAGGCGCCGCTGCGCACCGGGTAGTGCACGGCGTGCAGGCGCGGCCCCAGCCAGGCCGTGACCTGCGCTGCACGCCAGGGCGCGGGCAGCGCCTGTAGCGGCACGAGCGCGCGGTAGGCCAGGTGGCCCGTGAAACGCGGCGGCCCGTCGCCCAGCAACTGGGCGCGCGTGCGGCTGTGCAACCCATCGGCGCCGATGAGGACGTCGCCCTCGATGTCCTTGCCGCGCGCCAGGCGCACCAGCACGGCGCCGCCCGTGTCCTCGTGGCGCACGATGGGGCAGCCCAGGGACTGCTGCACGGCGGGCAACTCCTGCACCGCCTGGGCCAGCAGGCCATGCAGGTCGGCGCGGTGGATGGTGACATAGGGGGCGCCGTAGCGCTGCTGCGCCCTCTGGCCCAGCGGCAGGCTGGCCAGCACCTGGGCGGACAGGGCGCTGCGCACCTGCAGTTGCGCGGGAAAGGCCGCCACGGCGCGCAGGGCGGCGTCCAGCCCCCAGGCCTGCAGGCAGCGCACGGCATTGGGCCCGAGCTGCACGCCGGCACCCACCTCGGCAAATACGGGCGCGCGCTCGAACAGGCGCACCTCCCAGCCCGCACGAGCAGCCGCCAGGGCCGCGGCCATGCCGCCTATGCCTGCGCCAGCGATCAATAGCTGTTTGCTCATCCCCGCCATTGTGCCGGGGGCTTCAGGCCAGTTGTGAGAAATGCCCCGTCCGGTCACCGCGCAGCTCGTGCTCGAAGACCTCGGCCGGCACGGGCCGCCCGAACAGATAGCCCTGGAACTGCTCGCAGCCATGCAGGCGCAGAAAGCCCAGCTGCCCCGCCGTCTCCACCCCTTCGGCCACCACGTCCAGGTCCAGGCTCTGCGCCAGCGCCAGGATGGTGCGCACAATGGCCGCGTCGTTCGGGTCCGAGAGCACGTCGCGCACAAAGCCCCGGTCGATCTTCACCTGGTCCAGCGGCAGACGCTTCAGGTACCCCAGGCTCGAGTACCCCGTGCCGAAGTCGTCCAGCGCAAAGCCCACGCCTTCGCGCTTGAGCTGGCCCATGCGCTCGATGGTGTCTTCGATGTCGCCCAGCAGCAGGCTTTCGGTCAGCTCCAGGCGCAGCCGCCGCGGGTTGGCCCCGGTCTCGCGCAGGATGTGCAGCACTTCGGCAACGAAGCCGCTTTGCTTGAATTGCCGCGCGCTGACGTTGACGGCCACGCTCAGGTGCGCGGTCTCGGGTTGGCTGCTCCAGCGCACGAGCTGGGCGCAGGCGGTTTGCAGTATCTGGCGCCCCAGCGGCAGGATCAGGCCGGTCTGTTCGGCCAGGGGGATGAATTCGGCGGGGCTGATGAGGCCGCGTTCGGGGTGGCGCCAGCGCGCCAGGGCTTCGGCGCTTTTGACGTGGCCCTGGCTGTCGACGACGCTTTGGTAGTGCACGAAGAGTTCGCCGCGCGCCAGGCCTTGGCGCAGTTCGGCTTCCAGGCTGGAGCGCTGGTGCAGGGCCTGCTGCATGCCGGGGTCGAAGAAGCGGTGGGTGTTGCGCCCGGCGGCCTTGGCTTCGTACATGGCCAGGTCGGCGCGTTTGAGCAGTTCGTCCACGCTTTGCCGTTCGGGCCCGAAGAGGGTCAGGCCGATGCTGGGGGTGCTGTAGTGTTCGCGCCCGGCCAGCTCGAAGGGCTGGTTCAGGGCCATGAGCAGTTTGCGCGCGACGATTTCGGCCTGGCGCGCGGCCTGTTCTTCGCTGGCGTCCAGGCCTTCGAGCAGGACGACGAATTCGTCGCCGCCAAAGCGCGCGACGGTGTCGCATTCGCGCACGCTGGCCGACAGGCGTGCGGCCACCTGCGCCAGCAGTTGGTCGCCCATGTCGTGGCCCAGGGTGTCGTTGAGGTCCTTGAAGTTGTCCAGGTCGATGAACAGCAGCGCGCCGTGCTGCTGCGTGCGCTGGCCGCTGAGCACCTGGCGCTGCAGCCGGTCGAGCAGCAGGCGCCGGTTGGGCAGCCGCGTGAGCGGGTCGTAGAACGCCAGGCGTTCGATCTCCTGCGCCGCCTGCTTGCGGTCGGTGATGTCGCGCGAGACCCCCAGCACCCCGGTGGTGCGGCCCTGCACGTCGCGGATGGGCGAGAGAATGGTCTCGAACTGGCCCTCGTAGCCGTCCTCGGCGAAGACCAGCGTGTCCTCCACCGCCAGGGGCTGCCAGGCCTGCATGGCGTGCCGGTCGTGGCGGCTGAAATGCGCGGCCGCCGCCGGTGCCAGGAGCTCGGCGTCGGTGTGGCCGAGGATCTCGCGCTCGCTGCGGCCCATGAAGCGCTCGAACACCGGATTGCAGGCCTGATAGACGCCCTGCGTGTCCTTGAGATAGACCATGTCGGGCATGGCCTTGAGCAGGCTGGTGAGCAAGGCCTTTTGCCGCTGGAGCTCGCTTTGCGCGTTCTTGAGTTCGGTCAAGTCATAGGCAAAGAGCACGATGGAGCCGACCGCGCCATCGGCCGTGCGTTCGGGCACCAGCGTGGTGTGGCGGTAGCGCACCTCGCCATCGGGACGGTCGATGCGGTTGACGAACACCACCGTCTCGCCGCGCACGGCGCGCTCGAAGTACGGCGTCATGCGCTCCATCAGTTGCGCAGAGATCACCTCGGGCACACGCTTGCCGATGAGCGCGTCGGCCTCGGCATCCACCCACTGCGCCTGGGTGGAATTGACGTAGAGCACTTGCAGATCCAGGCCCAGCCGCGCCACGGCGCCGGGCAGGTGGCGCAGCACCCCGGCGAGCTGGGTCTCGTAGGCGCGCGTGGCGGCCTCGGCGCGCAGTTGCCCGGTGATGTCGGTCAGCAGCCCGTCCCAGGCCACGCGCCCGTGGCCCAGGGCGCGCGGCGTGGCGCCCATGCGGATCCAGCGGATCTCGCCGTCGGGCCGGTGGATGCGGAACTGCACCTGCACCGTCTCCAGGGCCTCGTAGGAACGGTTCACGGCGCCCTTGTAGGCCGGAAAGTCCTCCGCGTCGATCATGCGGTAGAACACCGTGAAATCTGCCAGCAGCTCGGCCGCATCCACGCCCGCGATGCGTTCTATGCCCTCGCCCATGAAGGCGAAGCGGCGGCTGCCGTCGGCCTCGCGCACGCTCTGGAAGAGCACGCTGCCGGGCAGGTTGCGCCCCAGGGACTGCAGGCGCGCCTCGGCCTCCTGCAGGCGCTCCTGCAGGCAGGCAAGGGTTTCCGGGGGGGTGAACAGACCGGTCATGAAAGAGGCAGCAACAAGGACAAAAGGCTCGCCCCAACGGATGCAGTCCCATCGAACGACGCCGGGGTGCGCGCTGCACCGCAGCGCGCACCCCGGGCCCAATGTAGCGCAGCGCCACGCCTGCGGGCATCGGCGCGAACCCTAGAAGCCTACAATTGCGCCATGCGTGCCCTTCCCACCCTATTGCTGCTGGCCCTGGCGGGTGCCCCTGCCTGGGCACAGAATTCCAGCCAAACAAGCCTCCAGGGCACAGCCCAAGAGCGCGAGCAGCTATCAAACCAAGAGCAAGCCGCCGGCCGCCTGAACCAGCGCACCGAGCGCATCCGCGTGGAAGACGGCGGCAGCCGCATCGACGAGCTGCGCGTGGGCGGGCAGACGCAGAGCATCACCGTGCAACCCAAGGTGGGCGTGCTGCCCGAGTACGAGGTGCAGCCCGCCGATGGCGTGCGCAACCGCGCGCGCAGCGGCGCCGAAGCCACCACGGGCGCCCGGGTGTGGAACCTCAAGAAGTTCTGACCCGCACGCCCTGGTGCCCACCGTCCGCAGCGGCCGCCCCGCCCTGCTCCGCCTGCCTCCCTCCTCCTGTTCCGACCCATGGCCGTTTTCACCCCCGTGTCCGACACTGAAGCCAGCGCGCTGCTGCAGGCGCTGCAACTGGGCGCGCTGCATGCGCTGCGCGGCATCGAGGGCGGCATAGAGAACACCAATTACTTCGTCACCTGCGACGCGGGCGAGTTCGTGCTCACGCTGTTCGAGCGCCTGTCGCACGCGCAGTTGCCCTTCTACCTGCACCTGATGAAGCACCTGGCGCACAAGGGCATCCCCGTGCCCGACCCGCGCGCCAATGCGGCCGGCGACATCCTGCACACCGTGTGCGGCAAGCCGGCCGCCGTGGTCAACCGCCTGGCCGGGCGCAGCCAGCTCGCACCCGGCGCCGTGCACTGCGCCGCCGTGGGCGGCATGCTGGCGCGCATGCACCTGGCCGGGCGTGACTACGAGCGCCAGCAGCCCAACCTGCGCGGCCTGCCCTGGTGGAACGAGACCGTGCCCGTGGTGCTGCCGCACCTGGGGGCCGAGCAGGCGGCGCTGCTGCGCGCCGAGCTCGCCTACCAGAACCACGTGGCCGCCAGCAGCGCCTACGCGGCCCTGCCGCGCGGCCCCATCCACGCCGACCTGTTCCGCGACAACGTGATGTTCGAGGGCGAGCAGCTCACGGGCTTCTTCGACTTCTATTTCGCTGGCGTCGACACCTTCCTATTCGACCTGGCCGTGTGCCTGAACGACTGGTGCGTGGACCTGCCCACGGGCGTGCACGACGCCGCGCGCGCCGCCGCCATGCTCGACGCCTACCAGGCCGTGCGCCCGCTCACCGCCGCCGAGCGCGAGCTGCTGCCCGCCATGGCGCGCGCCGGCGCGCTGCGCTTCTGGATCTCACGGCTGTGGGACTATTACCTGCCGCGCGAGGCCGCCATGCTCAAGGCGCACGACCCCACCCATTTCGAGCGCGTGCTGCGCCAGCGCGTGCAACACCCCGTGGTGCTCTGACCAGCGCCCCCACCCCGCCTTACCATGCCCGCATGAAACTGCGCATCGTTCCCGCCCGCACCGGCATCGCCTGGGTCCGGGGCGGCATTACCGTCTTTCGCCGCCAGCCGCTGGCCATGGCGGCGCTGTTCTTCATGGCCATGGCGGCCATGTCGCTGGCCTCGCTGTTTCCCTTCATCGGCCCGGTGCTCGCCCTGGTGCTGCTGCCCTCGGTCACGCTGGCGATGATGGTGGCCTCGGCCGAAGCCATGCAGGGGCGCTTTCCCACGCCCGAGGTGCTGCTGGCAGCCTTTCGCACCGGACGCCAGCGCATGCGCCACATGCTGCAGCTCGGGCTGCTCTACGCGGCGGGCTTTCTGCTGGTGATCGGCGTGTCCGCGCTCATCGACGGCGGTGCGTTCGCCCAGGTGTACCTGGGGCGCGCGGCCCTCACGCCCGAGTTGGTGGAGGACGGCGACTTCCAGGCCGCGATGTGGGTGTCCATGCTGCTGTACCTGCCGCTGTCGCTGCTGTTCTGGCACGCGCCGGGGCTGGTGCACTGGCACGGGGTGCCGCCGGTCAAGAGCCTGTTCTTCAGCATCGTGGCCTGCACGCGCAACCTGGGCGCCTTCGTGGTCTATGGCCTGGGCTGGATGGGCGTGTTCGCCTTCGGCGGGCTGCTGGTGAGCCTGCTGGCCACCCTGCTGGGCGGCGCCGGTGCCCTGGGCGGCATCATGCTGGGGCTGGCCATGGTGATGGCGACCATGCTGTTCGGCTCCATCGTGTTCACCTTCCGCGATTGTTTCGAGCCGCCCGAGCAGGCGGCAGAAAGGCCTGCCGATGCAGAACGCCCTGCCCCCCCTGGTGGATCCAGCGCCTGAGGCCACCGCGCGCGCGCGCCGCCGCCTGGTCCAGGCGGCCCTGGCCGGCCCCCTGCTGCCCGCGGGGCACGCCGTCTGGGCCCAGCCTGCGCCGGGCCGCGTGGTGCAGTTGCGCGGCGACGTGCTGCGCAACGGCCAGCCGCTGCTGCCCCAGGGCAGCGTGGCCGCGGGCGACCGCGTGGAGACCGGCCCGGGCTCCAGCGCCGTGTTCACCGTGGGCGACAGCGCCTACCTCGTGCGCGAGAACACGCGCCTGGAGCTGCAGGGCGAGGCCCCCGGGGCCGTGCGCGTGCTGCGCCTGCTCACGGGCGCGGTGGCCAGCGTATGGCGGCGGGGCACGGACCGCCAGGTCCTCACGCCCACGCTGACGGCCGGCATACGCGGCACGGGCGTGTACGCCGAGGTCTTTCCCGAGGAGGACTGGCGCAGCTACTTCTGCAACTGCTATGGCACGGTGGAGCTCACTGCCGGCAGCGAGCGCGTGCTGAGCGAGTCGCGCTACCACCAGTCCTTCTGGGCCGAGGCCAGCCCGCGCCAGGGGCGCAGCCTGCGGCCGGCCGCAGCCATCAACCACAGCGATGAGGAGATGGAAATGCTGGCCGCCCTGGTGCAAGAGCGCACGGCCTGGCAGATCAGCGGCATCAAGGGCCCCAAGGACGGGCGCGGCCGGCTGTATGAGCAGCCCCCCGCTCCGGCCGACGCGCCTTACCCCGGGCACGGCAGCGTCCACTGAGGCCGGGACAGGCAGCCGCAGCCCGCCCGCCGCCAAACCGTCACGCAGACGTCAAACGTCTGTCACGGGGCGTTTCTAGCATCCGCGACAGGAAAGCGCGCCCACCCACGCATGCCGCCGCCACCGGGCGGGCACGGGCGGGACAAGGCGCTTCCTGATTGTCCGCATACCTACCTGGAAACCCTTGACGATGTCCCACACCACGATGCCCACCCGCCGCAAGGCCCTGCAATTCCTGGCTGGCGTTCCCCTGCTGCCCCTCGGCGCCGGTGCCTCGGCTTCGCTGCTGGCCGCCTGTGGCGGCGGCGATGACGGCGCCAGCTACGTGTCCGCCAGCTTCACGTCCATGCCGGCACCCACGCTGGCCAATCCGGCCGCCATGGCCACGACGACCGTGGGCTCGAGCCTGAACATCCAGTTGAGCGACGGCTCGGTCCAGACCTACCAACTGGCCTACCAGCCCTTCTTCGTGACCGGCGACCGGGTCCCCGACGGCCAGGGCGGCACCATCCTCTCGGGCGGCTACTACGACATCCACAACCAGCCCATCATCGACCGCACCGTGCCCGGCAGCGAGCGCCCGTATTTCTCGGACGCGCCCGATGGCACCTCGCTGCTGACGGTGGCCAACCCCACGGTCGCCGGCATCAAGGGCAAGGCGGTTTTCGCCGTGGTGCAGTTCGAATACACCACCTGGGCGCAAGACGGCAAGACCGACATGTACGGCAAGCTGCCCTCGCCCATCGCCGTGCTCACGCTCGACCAGGACCAAACCACCGGCAAGCTGAGCCTGGTGAAGTACCACAACGTGGACACCTCCAAGGTGCACGGCCTGTGGATCACCTGCGGCGCCAGCCTGTCGCCCTGGGGCACCCACCTGTCGAGCGAAGAGTACGAGCCCGATGCCTTCGGCATCGCCAGCAACACCATGTTCCAGGCCTACAGCCAGAACCTGTACGGCGACGCCACCAGAGCCAACCCCTACCACTATGGCCACATGCCCGAAGTCACCGTCAATCCCGACGGCACGGGCAGCATCAAGAAACACTTCTGCATGGGCCGCATCTCGCACGAGCTGGTGCAGGTCATGCCCGACAACCGCACGGCGCTGATGGGCGACGACGCCACCAACAGCGCCTACTTCGTGTTCGTGGCCGACCGGGAAAAGGATCTGTCCTCCGGCACCCTGTACGCCGCCAAGGTGGGTGTGGGCTTCTCGATCGACCCCGCGGCCACCGGCGCAGCAGCGCTCACCTGGATCAAGCTCGGCTCGGCCACCAGCGCCGAGATCGAGCAACTGGCCAACACGCTCAAGCCCACCGACATCATGACCGTGGTGAAGGCCGATCCGAACGACGCCAGCTTCACCAAGATCGTCGCCAACGGCAAGACCGAGTGGATCAAGATCCACCCCGGCATGGACAAGGCCGCCGCCTTCCTCGAAACCCACCGCTACGCCGCCTACCGCGGCGCCAGCATGGGCTTCTCGAAGATGGAAGGCACGACCGTCAACATCCGGGACAAGGTGGCCTACTCCGCCCTGCAGAACTGCCAGGACTCCATGGTGGCCGGCAACGCCGCCAACGTGCCGGGCAACGGTGTCTCCATCCCCAAGACGCTCAAGGCGGGCGCGGTGATGGCGCTCAACCTCCGGGGCGGCCAGAAGGACACGGCCGGTGGCGCCATCCACAGCGACTGGATGCCCGTGGACCTGAAGGCCCTGCTGGTCGGCGAAGACATTGCCGCCGACGCCCTGGGCAACACGGCCAACCCCCACAAGGTGGCCAACCCGGACAACCTGAAGTTCTCGGAAAAGATGCGCACCCTGTTCATCGGCGAGGACAGCGGCCAGCACGTCAACAACTTCCTGTGGGCCTACCACATCGACACCAAGCAGTTGTCGCGCATCATGTCGATCCCCGCGGGCGGCGAATCCACCGGCCTGCACGCCGTGGACGAGATCAACGGCTGGACCTACATCATGAGCAACTTCCAGCACGCCGGCGACTGGGGCAGCATCCACAAGGTGGTCAAGGACACCCTGGACCCGCTGATCAAGGCCAACTATCGTGACAAGGCCGGCGCGGCCGTGGGCTACCTCACCGGCACGCCCACGCAGATGAAGCTGGGCAAGGCCTGAGACGAGGGGCCGCACGGCTACCGAGCAGCGCGGGGCCCCAGGGCCCCGTGATTGTTGGGCTCAGTGGTCTGCTCGTATGGGTGCTCGTGGCAGGCGAGCGCCATTGGCGCAGTTACAAAGCTTCTTTGGGGCCCTGCAAACGCAGCATGAGAGTCATAGGGTCCATCGGGGACGGTTGAAACCCATAGTGCTCATAGAAGGCCTTCGCATCATCGGTCAACGCATGCACGAGAAGAGCCCGAACGCCCGCATTTTCTGAAACGGCCATGGCTCGTAGCACGGCATCCTGCAGCAAGGCAGCGCCCAATCGCTGTCCTTTGACACGCTGCGCGACTGCAAGCCTGCCCAACACCAGCACCGGAATGGGGTCCGGCATGTTGCGGCGAATGCTGCCGGTCGCATTCCCGTGTGAAACGGCGCCGGCAGCCAACGCGTAATACCCAACCACCTGTGGTGTGTCGTCCATCACCACAAATGTGCGGCTGGCTCCGTTGAGTTGGTTGATCAACGCACGGCGCCTCAACCAGTCGTCCAGACTGGGCCCGCCGCATTCGAAGGTGCTCAGGTCATGGTCAGCGCGAAGGGGCTCCGGAGCAGACAACCGCATGCTCATTTGGCGCGCGCAACCCAGGGGGCCTGAACGCCCATCAATCGCTGCAGGCCCGCATTCGATGACGCTGGCGCATCGAGCAATTCGGTGAACCGCTTGAATTTGTCGGAGTCCAGGCTGAAGAACACCTGGTCGAGAACCACAGTGCGAGCTCGCTCACAAGCAGCCTCGAGCATGAAGTCGGACCGGTTTTTGCCCAGCACCGCCGCAGCCTGGTCAATCAGGTCGCGTTGGTCGGGCCGGGCCCGAAGATTGATGGCGGCATCACGCATGACAATACTCCAGTGCGTATATCGAATAGATATACATTTTGCATCTATGTGTAGCCATTGTCAATACAACGATGGTTCAAGCTTGGCAACCGCAGAGCAGCACGAACAGGGGACAGAGTGTTTTTGGCGGGCCCGGCAGTGGCCTCAACGCCCCCGGCTGCGGTGCGCATGCAGGTGCACCCGGTCATCCACGCTGGAGAAGACCACGGCCGCCACGATGCCCAGGGCCGCGCCCAGGATGGTGTCGAGCACGCGCTCGACCGGCATGCCGCTGCTGACCGCGGGGGAAGCCAGGGAGGTCATCAGCAAGGCCATGGGCGTCACCGTGATCTGGCCCAGCGCGTAGTTGAAGCCGATCACCACCTCGGTGAGGAACTGGAACAGCACGATGGCCGCCACCACCACCCAGAACGGCGGGTGCTGCGCCAGGATGGCCCAGACCACAAAGGCCCCCACCACCGTGCCCGCCATGCGCTGCAGCGCGCGGTTCATGGTGACATGCAGGTGCCCGCCCTGCATCACGGCCGTGGCGCCGATGGCGGCCCAGGCCGGGTGCTGCCAGCCGGCGGCGTGGGCGATCAGCGCCGCCAGGCCGGCCACCGCGGCGATGCGCGCGCCCGCGATCGCCTGGTGGCTGAGCGGCGGCACATGGGCCGGCGGCAGGCGCAGGCCGGCCAGGGCGGGCGCGCGCAGCGGGTCGGTGAGCCAGCAGGTGCCCCAGGCCAGGGCGCCGCCGGCGGCCGTGGCCAGCGTGCGCAGGAGCACAGTCTCCGGCGCCTGCGCCGGCACGAGCGCGGCCCCGGCCGCGAAGACGATGATCACCGCGCCGGGCCCGCCCAGCTGCCAGCGCGCCACCGCCATGGTCGAGCCTCCGGCCACCAGGGCCAGGACAAGCACCAGCACCACCGGGGACGCCCCGAGCAGCGACGCCAGCGACGGCAGGAGCACCGCCAGCGTGAGCAGCGCGGCGCAGATGGCCACGATGCGCATGCGCTGGCGCCCCAGCGGCGCGAAACGCCCGAACAGCGCGGCCAGCGCCCCCAGCGCCGGAAAGCCCACCCACTGCGGCCAGGACGAGACATGCGCCACCACGATGGCGACCAGCACTGCCAGCGCCGACTGCAGGCCCGCCACGCAAGCGATGCGCAAGGACACCAGCGGAGCGATGGCCAGGCTCTCCTGCCACTGCGCCGGGCTCAGCAGGTGCCGCGCCGCATGCTTGCGCGTCGGCCGCAGGGCCGGCGGCGCTGCACCCCGCCGCCGTGCCACTACTCCACCACCGTCAGCTTGGCCACCGACAGCGCCAGCCACTTGGTGCCGTGGCGCGGGAAGTTGACCTGGGCGCGCGCGTCGTCGCCCTGGCCTTCGATGGCCAGCACTTTGCCTTCGCCGAACTTGGTGTGGAACACGCCCAGGCCCACGCGCAGGCCGTGCGCGGGCGGTGCTTTCTGCACCGGCACGGGCGGGCTGGCGAAGGTTTCGGATTTGAAGCCAAAAGTGCCTCTGGCGCCCTTCTGGTAAGCGCCACCAGCTCCTGAATCAGGAGCAAACGTCCCGAATCCCTGCTGCCGGGGCGTGATCCACTTGAGGGCTTGCTCGGGCAATTCGTCGAAGAAGCGGCTGCGGATGTTGTAGCGCGTCTGGCCGTGCAGCAGGCGCGTCTGGGCGTGGCTCAGGTACAGGCGCTGGCGCGCGCGCGTGATGGCCACGTACATCAGGCGGCGCTCCTCTTCCAGGCCGCCGTGGTCGCTCATGGCGTTCTCGTGCGGGAACAGGCCCTCTTCCAGGCCGGCGATGAACACGGCATCGAACTCCAGGCCCTTGCTGGCATGCACGGTCATGAGCTGCACGGCGTCCTGCCCGGCCTCGGCCTGGTTGTCGCCCGCTTCGAGCGCGGCATGCGTGAGGAAGGCCGCCAGGGGCGAGAGCGTCTCGCCCGTGTCGGCGTCCAGGATGCCGGGCGCGGCCGGCGCGGGCGCATCCGGCTCCAGCCCCTGGCTCACGGGGCTTTGCGTCAGCGGCGTGCCGTGCTCGTCGAGCGGCAGGGCCACGGCGTCGCGGCCAAAGCCCTCCTGGGTGACGAAGCTCTCGGCCGCGTTGATCAGCTCCTGCAGGTTCTCGATGCGGTCGGCGCCGTCCTTGTCGGCGCGGTAGTGCGCCAGCAGGCCGCTGTCGTCGAGCATGTGCTCGATGATGCCGCACAGGCTCTGGCCCTGCGTGCGCTCGCGCAGCACATCGACGAGCGCGACGAAGGCGCCCAGGTTGGCCCCGGCCTTGCCGGGCACGGTGGTGACGGCGTCGTGCAGCGAGCAGCCCGCCTGGCGCGCCGCGTCCTGCAGGTGCTCGAGCGTGCGCGCGCCGATGCCGCGCGGCGGGAAGTTGACCACGCGCAGAAAGCTGGTGTCGTCGTGCGGGTTCTCCAGCAGGCGCAGGTAGGCCAGGGCGTGCTTGATCTCGGCGCGCTCGAAGAAGCGCAGCCCGCCGTACACGCGGTAGGGAATGCTGGCGTTGAAGAGCGCCGATTCGATCACGCGGCTTTGCGCATTGCTGCGGTAGAGGATGGCGATCTCGCGGCGCGGCAGGCCGTCGTTCTTCACGAGCTGGCGGATCTCATCGAGCATCCACTGCGCCTCGGCAAAGTCGCTCACGGCCTCGTAGATGCGCACGGGCTCGCCCGCGCCCTGCGCCGTGCGCAGGTTCTTGCCCAGGCGCGAGCGGTTGTGCGCAATCAGGTGGTTGGCCGCATCCAGGATGTTGCCGTGGCTGCGGTAGTTCTGCTCCAGCTTGATCTGCTGCTCCACGGCGAACTCGCGCACGAAGTCCTGCATATTGCCCACGCGCGCGCCGCGGAAGGCATAGATGCTCTGGTCGTCGTCGCCCACGGCCATGACGCTGGCATGCGTCTGCAGGCGGCCGTCCACCTCGTCGCCCGCCATCTGCTTGAGCCAGAGGTACTGCAGGCGGTTGGTGTCCTGGAACTCGTCGACCAGGATGTGGCGAAAGCGCCGCTGGTAGTGCGCGCGGATGGCGTCGTTGTCGCGCAGCAGCTCGTAGGAGCGCAGCATCAGCTCGCCGAAATCGACCACGCCCTCGCGCTGGCATTGCGCCTCGTAAAGCTCGTAGAGCTCGACTTTCTTGCGGCTGTCGCTGTCGTGGGCGGGCACGTCGCGCGGGCGCAGGCCCTCTTCCTTGCACCCGGCGATGAAGTACTGCAACTGCTTGGGCGGGAAGCGCTCCTCGTCCACGTTGAACTGCTTGCACAGGCGCTTGACGGCCGAGAGCTGGTCCTGCGTGTCCAGGATCTGGAAGGCCTGCGGCAGCCCCGCCGCCTGGTGGTGCGCGCGCAGCAGGCGGTTGCACAGGCCGTGGAAGGTGCCTATCCACATGCCGCGCACGTTCACCGGCAGCATGGCCGTGAGGCGCGCGACCATCTCGCGCGCGGCCTTGTTGGTGAACGTGACGGCCAGGATGCCGCCCGGCGTGGCCAAGCCGGTCGAGAGCAGCCAGGCGATGCGCGTGGTGAGCACGCGCGTCTTGCCCGAGCCCGCGCCTGCCAGGATGAGCGCGTGCCCGGCGGGCAGGGTGATGGCGGCCAACTGCTCCGGGTTGAGGTGGGACAGCAGCGGCGGGGGCGCCGGCGCGGGCGTGCCGGTCAAGGGATCTTGTGGGAACATGGGGGCATTGTAGAAAGCCCCCCCGCGCTGCGCAGGACTTCGACCATGAACACCTTCCCGGCTCCCCCGGCCTTTTTCCGGCACGCCCGGCGTGCGCTCGCCGCCGGCGTGCTGGCGTGCGCGGCCAGCGCCGCCACAGCGCAAATGAGCGCATGCACCAGCGACGCGGCACTGCCCCCGCCGGCGCTGTTCGAGCGCTTCATCAGCGCGGACTGCGCGGACTGCTGGCGCGACCCGCACACCCCGGCCCCCGGCGCCACGGCCCTGCTGCTCGACTGGATCGTGCCCGGTGCCGCCGGCGACGAGGCGCCGCTGTCTGCCGCCGCCCGGCGCGATGCGCTCGAACGCCTGCAGGCGCTCGGGCGCCCCGTTCCGGCCACGAGCGACGTGCACACCGCCCCCGTGCACCCGCCCCGGGGCCCGCGCCCCGCCCTGCGCCTGGCCCTGGGGCCGGCGGTGAACGACTACGTGGGCGCCAGCGTGCGCGTGCACGCCGGCGCCCGCGGCGCGACGCTGTGGCTGGTGCTGGCCGAGGCCCTGCCCGCGGGCAGCGAGGGCAGCCCCGTGGCCCGTTTTGTGGTCCGAAACACCTTCTCACGCTGGATGGATGCGCGCGAGCAGCTATCAAAAAAGAAGCAGCCGGCAGTGTGGCAGCAGATCGTTCCCATGTACCTGCCCGAAGGCACGCAGGAACAGCGCCTGCAGTTGCTGGCCTGGATGGAGACCGATGCCGGCGAAGTGCTCGCCGCCGCCCGCTCCGTGTGCGCGGCCAAGCCCTGAATCGGCACCCCCGGCACACACGCGCGGCAAGGCAGGTACAATCAGTCACCGGGCCCAAGTTTCTTGACGCCCGGTTTTTTGTGCCCGCGCACCGCGGGGTCCGGTGCCGGCTGCCACGCCCGCACCCACGAAGCCGGTCTTCAGGCCAAGCGCCCCGCGCCGCCCAAAATCCTTTGGCGGCGACCTTTCACAGGAGCTTGGAATCTCATGGAAATCTTCGACTACGACAACATCCTGCTGCTGCCGCGCAAGTGCCGCGTGGACAGCCGCGCGGAATGCGACGCCAGCGTGCAGTTCGGCCCGCGGCGCTTTCGCCTGCCGGTGGTGCCCGCGAACATGAAGACGGTGGTGGACGAGGCCATCTGCACCTGGATGGCGCAGAACGGCTACTTCTACGTGATGCACCGCTTCGACCTGGACAACGTGCAGTTCGTGCGCAGCATGCAGGCCCAGGGCTGCTACGCCTCGATCTCACTGGGCATCAAGCCGCAGGACTACGCCACCGTGGACCGGCTCAAGGCCGAGGGCCTGGTGCCCGAGTACATCACCATCGACATCGCCCACGGCCACGCCGACAGCGTCAAGGCCATGATCGCCTACCTCAAGCAGCACCTGCCCGCGGCCTTCGTGATCGCGGGCAACGTGGCCACGCCCGAGGCGGTGATCGACCTGGAGAACTGGGGCGCCGACGCCACCAAGGTGGGAGTGGGCCCCGGCAAGGTGTGCATCACCAAGCTCAAGACGGGCTTCGGCACGGGCGGCTGGCAGCTCTCGGCGCTGAAGTGGTGCGCGCGCGTGGCCACCAAGCCCATCATCGCCGACGGCGGCATCCGCAGCCACGGAGACATCGCCAAGAGCATCCGCTTCGGCGCCACCATGGTGATGATCGGCTCGCTGTTCGCGGGCCACGAGGAATCGCCCGGCCGCACGGTGGAAGTCGACGGCGAGCTCTTCAAGGAGTACTACGGCTCGGCCAGCGACTTCAACAAGGGCGAGTACCGGCATGTGGAGGGCAAGCGCATCCTCGAGCCCGTCAAGGGCAAGCTCGCCGACACCCTGGTCGAGATGGAGCAGGACGTGCAAAGCTCCATCAGCTACGCCGGCGGCACCAGGCTCATGGACATCCGCAAGGTGAACTACGTGATCCTGGGCGGCGACAATGCGGGCGAACATTTGCTGATGTAAGCGCCGTCCGGCCCTGCCCGGCAGCCGCAAGGAGAACCCATGAAAGTAGCCGTACTGGGCACAGGCCTCATGGGCCTGCCCATGGCCCGGCGCCTGCTGCATGCGGGGCACGAGGTCCATGTCTGGAACCGCACCGCCGCGCGCGCCGAGCCCCTGGCCGCAGAGGGCGCCACCGTGCACGCCAGCGCCCCGCAGGCCGCCGCCGCGGCCGAATGCACCATCACCATGCTGGAGAACGGCCCCGTGGTGGACGAGGTGCTCTTCGGCCTGGGCACGGCCCAGGCCCTGGGCCCGGGCCAGCTCGTGATCGACATGTCCTCCATCCGCCCGGCCGAGGCGCGCGCGCACGCCGCGCGCCTGGGCGCGCGCGGCACCTCCCATCTGGACGCCCCCGTCTCCGGCGGCACCGTGGGCGCGGAGCAGGGCACGCTGGCCATCATGGCCGGGGGCGAGGCGCGCGACTTCGAGCGCGCCCTGCCCCTGTTTGCCGCCCTGGGCCGCGCCACGCACGTGGGCCCGCACGGCGCGGGCCAGCTTGCCAAGCTGGCCAACCAGATGATCGTGGGCATCACCATCGGCGCCGTGGCCGAAGCCCTGCTGCTCGCCGCCAAGGGCGGCGCCGACATGGCCAAGGTGCGCGAGGCCATCACCGGCGGCTTTGCCGACAGCCGCATCCTGCAACTGCATGGCCAGCGCATGGTCGAGCGCGACTTCGCGCCGCGCGGGCGCCTGAGCGTGCAGCTCAAGGACATGCGCAATGCCCTGGCCACGGCGCAGGAGATCGGCTTCGACGCGCCCATCACGCACCTGTTCGAGTCGCTGTACGCCGCGGGCGAAGCCCATGGCCTGGGCGGACTGGACCACAGCGGCCTGTTCGTGGAACTGGCGCGGCGCAACGCCATGGAATAAATGCACATTTTTTCTTGCGGCAGCAAAAAAATGGTGCATAATTGCGGTCTTCGCCAAGTACGGCGAGGCACAGTGGGTTCTTAGCTCAGTTGGTAGAGCAGCGGACTCTTAATCCGTAGGTCGTAGGTTCGAATCCTACAGGACCCACCACTTTTTCCAGGGCCTGGCGCATGCCAGGCCCTTTTGCTTGGAGCCGGCGCCGCGGCCGGGAACCTGCGACACTTCCCGCTTGCCGCAGGTGCCCTCGCCCTGCACCGCAGAGCATCCACTCCACCTGCACCATGAATCCGCAAGCCGATCAACTGTGGCGCGGTCCGCGCTGGGCACTGGCCGTCCTCCTGGCCGTGCTGGGCATGCTCGGGCCGTTTTCCATAGACACCTACCTGCCCGCCTTCACCGGCATTGCCCAGGCGCTGGGCGCCAACCCGGTACAGATGCAGCAGACGCTGTCGGCCTACCTGTTCGGCTTTGCCTTCATGAACCTGTTCCATGGTGCGCTCTCCGACAGCTTCGGACGCCGCCCGGTGATCCTGTGGGGCCTGGCCATGTTCACGCTGGCCTCGGCCGGCTGCGCGCTGGCGCAGAACATCGGGCAGTTGGTGTTCTTCCGCGCGCTGCAGGGCTTTTCCACGGGCGCGGGCATCGTGGTGTCGCGCGCGGTCATCCGCGACATGTTCCCGCCCTCGCAGGCGCAGAAGGTCATGAGCCAGGTGACCATCTACTTTGGCGTGGCGCCTGCCGTGGCGCCCATCGTCGGCGGCTGGCTGTACGTGCATGCCAACTGGCACAGCATCTTCTGGTTCCTGACGGGCGTGGGGGTGGTGCTGTGGGTGGCGAACTGGCGCCTGCTGCCCGAGACCCTGCACACCAGCCACCGCCAGCCCTTTCACATGCGCCACCTGATGCAGGGCTACGCGCACATGGCGTCCAGCCCGCGCTTTCTGCTGCTGGCGCTGGCCAGCGGCGTACCGTTCAACGGCATGTTCCTGTACGTGCTGGCGGCGCCGGCCTTCCTGGGCCAGCACCTGGGCCTGGGGCCGACGCAGTTCTTCTGGTTCTTCGTGCTCACCATCTCGGGCATCATGGCGGGCGCCTGGCTCAGCGGGCGCCTGGCGGGGCGCATCGCACCCGAGCGTCAGATCCGCATGGGCTTTACCGTGATGCTGGTGGTGTCGCTGGTCAACCTGCTGGCCAATCTGCTGCTCGCGCCGCACGCCTCCTGGGCGTTGCTGCCCATCAGCATCTTTGCCTTCGGCTGGGCACTGATGGTGCCCGTGGTCACGCTGCTGGTGCTGGACCTTCACCCCGAGCGGCGCGGCATGGCCTCATCGCTGCAGGCCTGCATCGGCTCGGTGGCCAACGGGCTGGTCGCGGGCCTGGTCGTGCCCCTGGTGATGCACTCGCCGCGCCTGCTCGCCGCCACGTCCCTGGCCATGATGGCCGTGGGCCTGGTGGCCTGGATCTGGCTGCGCCGCCGCTGGCCGGATACCGGGGCGCACATCGCCGTGCACTAGCCCGCTGGGGGTCGCTGCCGACGCCGATCCAGGGCGTGCTCGTCGTAGTAGCGTTTTTTTTCCTGGTACATGTTCTGGTCGGCCTGCTGCAGAACCTCGTCGACCTGTTCGCCCGCCTGGCAGATGGCACGGCCCATGGCCAGGCTCAGGTGCTGGCCGGGGTAGAACTGGTTGTTCATGTCCACCAGCGACTGGATGCGCTCCTGCACGGCCAGGACGCCGCGCTCGTCCACGCCGGGCAGCAGCACCATGAACTCATCGCCCCCCACGCGCGCGGCGCAGTGGGCTGCGTCCACGGCCTTGGCCAGCACCTCGCCGGCGCGGCGCAGCATGGCGTCACCGGCCGCATGGCCATGGTCGTCGTTGATGGCCTTGAGGCCGTTGAGGTCGATGGCGAGCACGCCCAGCGGCCAGGGACCCTTGCGGCGGATGCGGTTGAGCTCTTCCACGTAGAAGGCCCGGTTGCGCAGTTGCGTGAGCACGTCGTGCTTGCCCAGATACTCGAGATAGGCCTCGGCCTGCTTGCGCGCGGTGATGTCCACCAGCGAGAGCAGCACCAGCGACCAATCATCCTGGTGCCCCTCCATGACGGAGAACTGCATGTGGATGTTCACCGGCTCGCCCGACAGCGCGTAGTTGACGACCTCGCGCTGCTGGAACAGCTTGCCGTCCCACAGGTCCTGCAATTGCTCGGCAAAGGACTCATGCATCTCGCCACGGAATACGCGGCCGATCTGGTTGAGCAGCTCGGCCTTGCTGTGCGCGCCGAACATGTGCAGCGTCTGCTGGTTCACGTCGACGACACGGATCTCCTTCATGCAGCGGTCCACGAATTCGGGGTGTACCTTGATGAAGGTCTTGAAGTCGCGGATACCCTGGCGCCGCACATCGTCCATGAGGCGCTTGATGGCGCTGAAATCCTCCACCCACAGCGAGACCGGCGAATGCTCGAACAGGCTGCGCGCATAGCGCTCGCTGCGCTGGAGCTGTGCCTGGGCCTGCATCTGGGGCGTGACATCCTCCAGCGAGACCAGCACCCGGCTCCACGTGGCCTCATGCCCGGGCAGCACGCGCACGCGGATGAAGACGTCGAGCCGTCGCCCGTCCAGGGTGTAGTTCACGGTCTGGTTGGAATACTCCAGCGCACCGGACCACAGCGCCTCGAACTCGTTGCCCACCTGCAGCAGCATGTCGTCGCGAAAGACCTGGTCCAGGCCGCGCACCAGTTCTTCCTGGCTGGCGGCGGCAAACAGGTCCAGGGTGCGCTGGTTGACGCGCAGCACCTGCAGGCTGGCCATGCACTGGCGCAGTTGCTCCGGGTCCTGCGCGAAATGGGCACGCAAGTCGCTCACCCCCGCCGCACGCCAGCGGTCGAACAGGCACCGCACCTGGCTGAAATCCTCCAGCCAGAGCGACACCGGTGCCAGCGCGAACATGTGTTCGAAATCCAGATTCGACGAAACCGTAGCATCCATATGCATATGCCCTACCCTCCATGCAGCGCGATTGTGCGATGGAAGAAGGCTCCATGGCGCTGTTGGCGCAAAAAAGGCCTCACGGGGAGGCCTTTTCCTGCGGTGCCACTACCCCTTCTGGATCAGGGGCGCGCGCTGCGCTTGCGCGGCTCATAGGGCACGAAGGCGCGGGCGCCACCGCCTGCCGGCTTGCCATGGGCGGGGCGCTGCGGGGCAAAGCCGCCCTCGGAGCGGCGCGGTTGCGCGGCGCGCTGGGGTTCGCCGAAACCGGCCTTGCGGCCATAGCCCTCGTGCTCGCGGCGGGCGCC